>Ga0207931_1000171_pt1 | contig 25055 bp, 15 predicted proteins | sample NGESurdeep092012_2_FD_184478 | JGI IMG/M metagenome (GOLD analysis project Ga0207931, IMG submission 184478) | Arctic peat soil microbial communities from Barrow, Alaska - NGEE Surface sample 415-1 deep-092012 (SPAdes) | ecosystem: Environmental > Terrestrial > Soil > Wetlands > Peat ...
TGTTGTTTACACTCTTAGCGACATGCAGAAGTCACCGTCTAAGAAACTTGCCGGTCTTCTGGCTGATCAGGGATTGCCTTCAATAAAGGAAGGAAGAGACACTAATTTTCTTGCCGTGGCAACTTCAAAGGCAATAGAAATCCTTTCAGGGAATCCAAATGGTTTTATCCTGATGGTTGAGGGCTCTGAAATTGACTGGGCCGCCCACGATAATGATTTTGACGGGGTGGTTAACGAAACCCTGGATATGGACAGGGCTGTAAATGTCGCATATGAATTCGCAAAAAAATCAAAAAATACCCTGATAGTTGTTACGGCCGATCATGAGACAGGCGGTCTGAGTCTGACAGATGGTGATATAACTGAAAAAAAAGCCTCAGGTACTTTCTCAACCAAAGGTCATACGGGAATTATGGTTCCCGTGTTTGCATTCGGACCCGGAGCTGACGCATTCTCAGGAGTGCAGCAGAACACGGAGCTTTACAGTGATTTCGTCAGGCTTCTTTCTCTGGATAAGAAATAGATGATGGTCAACCTTCAGGAAAACAATGACGGTTTGCGCCTTCCCCTTGTGGAAGAGTTTTATTCCATCCAGGGGGAGGGATGTAATACCGGGAAGGCAGCTTACTTCATAAGGGTGGGCGGCTGTGACATCGGATGCAGCTGGTGTGATACAAAATACTCATGGAACGCAGACATGCATCCGATGGTGGATATTAATGTGATTGCAGGGAGTGTCATCGCCGCAGGAGCTGATTCAGTAGTTGTTACCGGAGGCGAACCGCTGATGTGGAATATGGGCCCGTTGTGTGACCTTCTTAAACAAAAGGGTGTCAGCACTTACCTGGAAACCTCCGGAGCTTATCCTCTTACCGGTACCTGGGACTGGATCACATTATCGCCTAAGAAAGGCTCACTGCCTATATCTGAAATATGGCTCATGGCTGATGAGCTGAAGATTATTGTTGAAGATGGCACTGATTTTGAGGCTGCGGAGGAATACCGGAAAATGGTCACGGGTAAATGCAGACTGCTGTTGCAGCCTGAATGGAGCCGGTATACGGCAATGATTGCGGAAATAACCGAATATGTCAAGAAACACACATACTGGACAGTTTCATTGCAGGCACACAAATTCATGCATATACCCTGAATGAGCTTCAGAACCTTCATATTAGCCCTCTCGATGTTGTTCCTGAGCCAGTGTTCAGTGACAGGACAGGGTTTCCATACCCATTCCGGCAGGGCACTGAAATTCTATGATCTTGGCAGGAGGGATTATGACATGCTTTATTTTGACCAGGCTGAGAGTAACCTGAAAATAGCTGTTGATGAAGATCCGCGGTTCTATGAAGCTCATATTCTTCTTGGACAGCTTTACAGCGATCAGGGCGACTGGGAAAAAGCAGTCACACATTACAGTAAAGCTGTCAGTCTTGACTCACTGTATTTTCCTCCGGCACTTTATAACCTTGGCAGGGCAGAGATGCGCACTGGCAGATACCTGGAGGCAAAATCCCATCTTGAGGCTTACCTCAGACAGCCCAAAACAACCGCTAAGCTGAGGACTGATGCGCAGCAGCTTATCTCAAACTGCATCTTCGCACTATCATTTCCCGGGAACCTCTTTCAGACAGAGCCTTTGAGCGTGGGAGATTCTGTCAACACTGAACTGGATGAATACTGGCCTTCAGTAACCGGAGACGGTATGGAACTCTGTTTCACCCGTGAGGTCAGACGGGCCAGCGCTTATGGCCCTGACAGGCAGGAGGATTTTTATATCAGCAAGTGGACGAGTGACGGTTACTGGGGATTAGCGCGCAATGCCGGCGCTCCGCTTAACACCGCAGGCAATGAAGGGGCACAGTCAATTTCATCTGACGGCCGGTCAATGTATTTTACGGCATGTGACCGGAATGACGGGCAGGGCCGCTGTGACATATACTACTCAGTGTTCGACGGAACAAGATGGTCACCCGGAGTGAATATCGGGCAGCCCGTAAACTCAGCCTACTGGGAATCGCAGCCATCAATAAGCCCGAATGGCAGAATGCTTTTTTTTGTGAGCAACAGACCCGGCGGATTTGGTGGAATGGATATCTGGTACTCAATCCTCGGCGAAAACGGCAAATGGGGCAAGCCGGTCAATCCGGGCAAGACAATCAATACCAGCGGCGATGAGTTCTCTCCCTTCATTTACTTTAACAGCAGGACGCTCTACTTCTCCTCAAACGGAAGAGAATCATTCGGGGGCCATGATATATATATGACAACACTTAACCGGGATTCTTCATGGGCAGACCCGGTGAACCTTGGCCCGGCAGTGAATACCCCTGCAGATGAGACCGGACTGATAATTGAATCTTCAGGCAAAAGGGCTTTTTTCTCTTCTGTCAGGGAGAAATCAAAAGGGAAGGACATTTTTTATATAGACCTCCCGGAAGCAATCCGGCCTGAACCTGTTTCTTATCTTAAAGGCAAGGTCATTGACAAGGCCGACGGCAAGCCCCTGGTTGCAAAGTTTGAACTGACAGACCTTACAAATAGATCCAGGGTGATCGCCTCGGCCACTGATAATCAGGGTGGCTTTTTTGTCTGCCTTCCGTCAGGATTCAGCTACGGGCTTAATGTTACAGCTGACGGGTATATGATATATTCCGAGAACTTTGATTTCGTGGAAGGATATACATCTGCAGAACCATACAGGAAGACAATAGGGCTTAACAGGGTAAGAAAGGGAGAATTCATGAGGATGTATAACGTCTTTTACGATACAGACTCATGGGACCTGCTTGAAGAATCAATGCCTGAGCTTGAAAAGCTTCTGGAGTTCCTGACAATAAATAATACTGTCATTGTTGAGATAGGAGGTCACACAGATTCTGACGGCACTGACGAGCACAACCAGCTGCTTTCGGAGAGGAGAGCCAACTCAGTCAGGGAGTATCTCATTAAGAAAGGTATTAAACCTGACCGCCTCTTTTCTCACGGTTATGGAGAGGGCTCTCCGGTGGCTGACAACGAGACAGCTGCGGGTAAAAAGCTTAACAGGCGCACCGAGATCACAGTACTTTCCGAGGGCGCAAATAAATAAAAGGGGAGTGCTGGCGACTCCCCCTCAACTGACTTTTATCAGACAATAATAAAACTTCAGAAAAACTCAGATAGCGATCCTGTTTTCCGAAGAAGAACCGGTTAGTATTTTTAACCCTGAACTTTCTTTAGCCGGTAATGAGACAAAAACTGAAGTACCTCCGGCATCGTTGGTTTCAACCCTGATTTTACCATTTAATGACGATATAAGATTTCTGGCCAGGATTAAATTCATAGCGGAATAGGTATCCTGACTGTCGGAATATTGGATCTCAGGATTGTCGGAAAGCAGCAGGTGACTGCTACTGGAAAAACCCTGGCCAGAATCTTTTATGTAGTAGGTGATCATCTCGTCGGTGTAAGTGCACCCAAGCTTTATGAACCCTGAAAAAGTATTGCTGAGTGCATTCCTGAAGAGATTACTGAGTAATCTGCTTGTCCTTGCCTTATCTATTCTCAGGATAAGCCTGTCCGGCAGGTTATCCTCCTGGATGAGAATAACATTGTCTCTGTCCTTTTTCCTCAGTAAAACCCTGAATTCTGAGGCAAGTGACTCAAACAACATGCCGGCATCCGTTTCCCTGAGGTTTTCTTTTGATGAGCTTGACTCAAGGACAGCAGTGTCAAAGAAATTTTCAAAAAGGCCTATCAGCTGTTCACATGATGATATGATCTGTTCAGAGAACTCCCGTTTTTCATTGTCACTGAACCTTGCATTGTTCAGCAGGTATGAAAAGGCGACGATAGAGTTCATCTGCGTCCGCACCTCATGCGATACTCCTTCTATTATCTGAGGTTTGTTTATCATCAGAACAACGTTAAATGTTTTAGTCTTATTTAAGTCTTCGCGCAAGTTTTGCTGCCTCTTTGCTGTATCTGCTCTTTGACGCTGCTATTGCGCTGAACTGCTTCACAGCCTTTTCGGCATCACCCGTCTTCATATAACAGAGGCCCAGGTACCATGCGGCATCTTCGAGATAAAGGTTATCATTATTCTCTATAACCTTTGTGAATGAACCGCTTGCAGCTGGATAATTACTTATCTGCATGTTCGCAACGCCGTGCATGAATACAGTTTCCATGTCAGCCTGGCCGGTGCTGATGACCTGTTGAAGATATTCTATGGCCTTATCATATTCTTTGGCTGAGTAAGAGGCTATGGCATTCTCCATCATCGTGTTACCTGAACTGACAACCGATCTGACGGCGCCAGGCGATTCATACCGGGCATAGTACTTGTTAAACAGCGCTTCATTCGACCCGGGTCTGAAAGCAAAGTACAATGCCGAGGAAATGAGCAATGCCATAAGCACCGCTGCGGCATAACTTGCTGCCCTTATCGCTGTCCTGCGCACTGTTCCGCCATACCGTTTTTTCATTTCTATGGCTCCGAGTTTTGTTCTCAGGTCGATGATATTTCTGTCAGCCAGAATCTCATTTGTTCTGCGCCTGAGATTTACCTCCCTGGCAAGGGCCGGATCCTTTCGTATCTCCTCTTTCAGCCAGGCTTCTTCAGCCTTGCCTGTTATACCGCTGAGGTAATTCTCAATTGTGTTGTTGACATTAATCGTCTTCATGTTATATTGTATTATTTCACATTTCTATATAAATAACTGCCAAACAGTTAATTACAATTTATTACAACGCGCCTTCCGGAACGCCGATGCCTTCATGCGGGCATGTTGTATGTTGCACCATGATGGCCTGCCACCGGCAGTGACCACCTGTACAAAGTATATTTTGCCAGGCCTTTAAAAGGCCTTTATATCGGAATTAGATCTCAATAATAATAGGGGGCTTGGTGGGGCCGTCTTCAATCTTTGCATTACCTCCAAGTCCGCCACGGACATTAATCATTTCTTCATTCGAAAGAACAAACTCGGTAAAATTTTCAATTTTCAGGGTTTTCATGTCTTAAAGTTTTTATAAATAAATCAGGGTTAAATGCACTTTATACCGTACATGTCACAAAGTGGTCATTTGTGACACAAAAAAATCAACTATTTTTTTCGGGAAATCATATCTGGTTCATTTCCAGCCATATAAAAAGACAAGAAACTTCACAAACGGGGGTATGGAATAGTTTTATATTTTTACATCCGGAAAGAAAGAAGAACCTCACTGATGAGTCTGATACGTCATTTACTCACCCTGATATTCCTGTTTATTGTTTTGGGACTGGCAGTGTATCCTGCAAGTCTCTTTTCCTGTTCATATAATCCGGAAGGTACTGAGGGACAGGATACCGTTGCATTACGCCTGGAAGGTCTCAACAGTGACCTGCTGGCTGCCCTTGAGTCCGGCGAGGCAGCCGGAATAACAGACAACCTTGCTGAAGAGATCAGTAAGATACTTGCTGCAAAGGAAATTACTGATTCTGTTCTGCTTTCGGATTCGTACTATATAACAGGCCATTATTTCCTGCGCGGCAACATGTTTGGTAAGGCCATTGAAAGCTTCACCAAATCAGCCCGTCTCAGAGAGCTTGCCGGCGTTTCTGACCTGAGGTATGCCTTATGCCTGAGTAATCTTGCTGCAACGTTTTTCAAGACCGGCGATTTTTCGCGGGGTTATGAGGTGGGTATGAAAGGGCTGGAGGCAAGGAGGCTGGTAATCGGCAGTGATTCCTCATCACTCGCAGGTAACTATCTGAATCTGGCAAGCATTTGCCTTGAAATGAATGAGTCTGACGATGCAATCTCACTCGCTGAAGCTGGACTCAGGCTCGCCGGAACCTATCCCGACAAGATAACTCATGCTTTGACTGCTGACCTTTATCAGGTCATCGGGTTAAGCCTTTACCGCAATTCCGAGTTTACTAAATCACTCGATTATTGCAAGGAAGCGCTTAAGCTTTATGATAGGTACGGCACCGATAAGAGCGGATCGGAGCAGCTGATACTGAATACAATGTCGCAGTTGTACAGAAACATTGACCAGCCGGAAGAAGCTGAGAAGTGCTTTAAGAGAGGACTCTCTCTCTCAGATGAGCCCGATACCAGGGAAAAGTACCTTCTTTATATAAACTATGCATCATTTCTTGACGCGAGAGGAAGAGCGGTTGAGGGCGAGAAGGTGCTGGAGGACGGAATTGCCTATATAAGAAAAGCTTTTGGTACTGACAGCCGCGAGTATTGCCTTATCCTGGCTTCACGGGCTGACTTTGCAAGGAAAACGCCGGGAGAAGGATACAAGGCTCTTGAAACCTACAAAAGCTGCTTTCCTTATCTTGAAAGCCACCCGTGGGATATCTCAATGAAAAAGTACATCATGACCAACTATGCTGTGATACTTTTTGATGTCGGTCAATACCGCAAGGCACTTGAGGTAGCTGACACTGTAATCAATGCAACAGAAACAACAGCCGGAGATTCGCCTTCAGCAGAGGTAAAAGGTTCATATTCATCTGATGACCTCCGGGTTCTCATGCTAAGATACAGGTGCCTGAATGCGATGGCAAATGAAACCGGGAAAAGTGACATGCTGATAGATGCCGTTGAGACAGGCAGGGAAGTCATGTCATTGTTTGACCGTCAGAGACTTGAGATGAGCGAGGAGGAGAGCCGTACAAACCTGAGCGCTTACTCAAGAGAATTCTATACCGGAATGATTGACAACTACGTTAAGCTGTACAACCAGAAGCATGATCAATCCTTCCTTGAAGGGGCTTTTGAATTTTCTGAAAGAAGCAAGGTTGCCGGTTTCCTGGCATCAATGAGGGAGCTTAACGCAGCAAAATTCTCGCTTCCCGGAGACCTGGTGAACCAGAATAATGAAATCAGGGGGAAAATAGGTTTTTATAAAGAGCTAATTATTAATGAGAAAAGCAAGGCAAAACCTGATACGCAGAAAATAGCCACATGGGAACAGGTTAATTTCGGGCTTTTAAGATCACGTGATTCACTGATACAGATCTTTGAGAAGAGCTACCCTTCCTACTATAATCTTAAATTCAAAAGTGAGGTGACACCTCTTGACAATTTCACAAATGTTATCGGCAGGAAGGCCAATCTGCTGAGTTATGTGCTGACTGAAAAAAAACTTTATATATTCGTCACAAACAGACATCATACAGAGATCATTACGCGCGACATTGATTCATCTTTCTTTGCTTCTCTTGACCGGTTCAGGAAGATGCTTTCGGTAATGCCCGGGACCAGCAGCGTAAGACTACCGTTCAATGAATTTATGGATCTTGCTTTTGAGCTGTATAATATCCTTCTCAGACCTGCCGAGCCATTTCTGAAGGGAGACAAAATAATTATTTCACCTGACAATATCCTTTCCTACCTTCCTTTTGAAACATTGATAACAGAGGAATTCAGGAGTCCGGAACTCCTTTACCGGGAGGCTCCTTTTGCTCTGAAGAAGTATCGTTTTTCCTATATCTACAGCGTGACGCTCTCATCTGAGACGCAGAAGCGCAGCCGCAACCTGAGTAATGAACTTATTGCTTTTGCACCCACTTATGAGGGCATGGAGATAAACGATTCTCTTCTGACATTATATCCCAATCTCAGAGGTGAAATACGAAGTCTTCCCTATGCTGTCATTGAAGCAGAAGATGCTGTCAGACAGTGCGGAGGCAAAGCCTTTATAGGTGAAAATGCCACTGAGGCAGCATATAAAAGCCAGGCCCGCAACTATCAGATAATTCACCTGGCCATGCATACGCTGGTAAATGACAGTCACCCGGCATTTTCCAAAATGATCTTTTCTAAACCGGTTGAAGGCGGGGAAGATGGCATGCTTAACACCTACGAAGTCTATAATGTACCTATCAATGCCATGATGGTGGTCCTTAGTTCATGTAATACAGGCATGGGAATGCTGGCCACAGGAGAGGGGATACTCAGTCTGGCAAGAGGATTTCTCTTTGCAGGCAGCCGTTCAGTGGTTATGTCGATGTGGGCAGTGGAGGATTTTTCTGCTTCAGAAGTTATTAAATCTTTTTACAAGAATATGAGAAGCGGAGAGACCAAAAGCTCAGCCCTCCGGAGTGCACGCCTGAAGTTTCTGAGGTCAGCAGATCAGGCGCGGTCACATCCTTATTACTGGGCAACACTTGTTATTTATGGTGATGATACTCCTCTCTGGTTTAACAGGATGAAGCTCTATACAGCTCTGCTGCTTTTACTTATGGCTTCTGCAGTACTTATAGCCACAGTCTACAGAGGACCGAGATCCTGATATTCAGGGTCAGTCTTGATGATTTCCATCAAGGCTTCCTTGCACAGGTATTTCTTTCTCCTTGCGTATGATTCGTTCTTAAGTCCCATTTTGCGGGCTATCTCTTCATAACTGTAACCTTCGCTGAAAAGATTCAGTACCATCTGACAGTCTTCCTTCAGCATTGCAAATGACCTCGATACTATCCTTTCAAGAGTTGCTGTTGTGACATCCTCCGCCTCAGCTGTATCTGCCGGATCGACCTCCAGGGATGTCATCCGTGACCGGTATCTGAGCTGGGTGTTCCAGACATTTCTTGCTATTCCAAAAAAATAACCCTTAAGCTCTGATGTCAGCGTAAAACCTTCACCGGTGACCTGCTTATAAAGTATGACCACCGCTTCCTGAAGGACATCATAAACATCATCATCTGATCCGCTGTTTTTTTTCAGGTGGTCACGAACAACCTCATAATATACGTCGTAGAGGTAGGTAAGAATCTTGCTGTCCTGCCTCCTTATTCCATCAATGATGTCATTGTCCGGATACTTCTTGAATAGACCCAAGTAAGCTTTATAATTGGCAAATATAGTATTTCCGCTACCGAATATACTATTACGACTTTCGGGCGCTTTTGTTACAAACTGGCAGGAGAGGTCGATAAATAATAGATATATTTACGATACATTTTAATGTGACCTGCCTCAGCATTATGAGTTATCCCTTTGTCAGACAATATGATGCCATGGATTGTGGCCCTGCATGCATAAGTATGGTCGCACGGTGGCACGGGAAGCGTATTTCACTGGAGACCATTCGCCGGAGGGCATTTATCACCCGCGAGGGTGTATCATTTCTGGGACTTAAAACTGCTGGGGAAAGCTTAGGTTTCATGGTAGCAGGAGTGAAGATACCGTTCGCTGAACTGTCTGTGAAAGCTCCCCTGCCCTGTATAGTTCACTGGCAGCAGAACCACTTTATTGTCGTGAATAAGATCTCCGCCAAAAGAGTCTGGGTAAGCGATCCGGCGCTGGGCAGCCTCAGAATGACAACAGACGAGTTTATAAAAGGATGGTCAGCTGACAGCAGTGATGATAAACATGCCGGAATGGCGCTCTTTCTTGAACCGGGACCCGGATTTGCAGATATACCTGACGACCCGCCATCAAAAAGCGGTTTTGGCTTCCTGCTTCCCTATTTAAGGCCATATCGCCGGCAGATCATTCTGCTTTTTGCGGGCCTGATAGCTGGAAGCGCTATACAGCTTGTATTTCCCTTCCTTACGCAGGCTATAATAGACAGGGGCATTAAGAACAGTGACCTGAGACTTATTTACCTGATCCTCGCCGGACAGCTGGCACTTATCGTGGGACGCATGGCAGTGGAGTTCACGCGTGGATGGCTGCTCCTTCATGTAGGAACACGGCTGAACATTACCATTGTGTCTGATTTCCTTGCCAGGCTAATGAAACTGCCAATAGCCTATTTTGACACCAAGCTTAACGGAGACATCCTGCAAAGAATAGATGATAACAGCCGGATTGAGGACTACCTCACATCTTCAAGCCTGGCAATCCTTTTTTCCTTCTTTAATCTTATAGTCTTCGGGGTTGTTCTGGGATTGTACAGTATTCCGGTCCTGCTCGTCTTTCTGGGAGGTACCGCACTTTACCTGCTGTATGTTACGGTTTTCATGCCTTCGCGCGGGCGCCTTGACAACATCAGGTTCAGGCAGATGGCCGAATCGGGCAATAAGATGATAAACATCGTTAACGGAATGCAGGAGATCAAACTTGCAGGCAACGAATCTTCAAACAGAAAAGAGTGGGAAGCCCAACAGGGAGAAATCTACAGGACTCGCATAAAAGGCCTTAAAATATTGCAGTTCCAGACAGCAGGAGGGACGCTGATACATGAATCAGTCAATATCATCATTACGGTTATCTCCGCCACATCGGTTATAAATGGAACTATGACACTTGGTATGATGCTTGCCGTTCAGTTCATAACAGGTCAGCTGAACGGTCCGGTATCTCAGATCATAAGTTTCATGCGTTCGACACAGGATGCCAGGATTAGTCTTGAGCGTCTCGCCGAGGTCCATGCCATGGATCCTGAAGAAGCTGAGGGGGATACAGGGAAAGTACAGGCTCCTGAAGAAATGCAGATTACAGTCGATAACCTTTCTTTCAGATATGAGGGTCCGGGTTCGCCATGGGTAATAAAGGATCTCAGCCTTCTTATACCTTCCGGGAAGATAACTGCCATAGTCGGTGAGAGCGGATCAGGAAAAACAACGCTCCTGAAGCTCCTGATGGGTTTTTACCGGCCGGAAAAAGGCGTCATCATGATAGGTGATAGAATACTTGAAGATATAAGCGTTGCCTCTCTCAGAAAGTCAACAGGTGTTGTGATGCAGGAAGGCTATATATTCCCTGACACGATCATCGCCAACATTGCTCCGGGAATTGATAATCCTGATCCGGAAAGTGTAAAGCGAGCTATCATGATATCGAATCTGCGGCCTCTGCTTGATAATCTGCCTTCAGGATTGCAGACAAGGATCGGTCAGGGGGGACACGGACTTAGTCAGGGACAGAAACAGCGTATCCTGATTGCCAGGGTCATATTCAAGCAACCTTCACTGCTGCTCCTTGATGAAGCCACGAGCGCCCTTGATGCGTCAAACGAAAGGATGATCGTGGAAAACCTGGCCGGCTTCTATGCCGGAAGAACGGTGATAATTGTTGCGCACCGTCTGAGTACTGTCCGCAATGCTGACATGATCGTGGTGCTTGATAAAGGCTTTGTGCAGGAAATGGGTACACATCAGGAGCTGACTCTGAAAAAAGGGGCCTACTACAGGCTTATAAGAGACCAGCTGGAGCTTGGTCAGTGAGCCGGTTATTTTTATTTCTTCGAGTAAGGCTCATAGTCATCAGGCTGACCTGATATGCTGCCATTCTTTGGCGAATTAAACTTCTGTGTGCCAATTGCCCCTTTCTTTTTCTTCGCCCAGCGCAGATATAAGTTTAGCACAACCGTTGCAAAAAGAACTGCCAGAATAATAATATCTTTCTTTCCCATTGTTTATTTGACTGAACCAGAAGCATCAAAGTTAAGTGATTTGGACATTCGGTAATGATGCAATCTCATTTAAATGAGGTATTGGTTTGAGTTTTACCAATAATCCATTATTTTCGTGGTTTGAAAAATGGGGAGTGTACTGTACCCTCCATTGGATATCGCACTGATCTAAAAGGATTAAAGATGACTACCAAAGATCCGGTAAACTCTGTTCATGATGAACAATTCGATGCTGACAACAAAGCATCTGAATCTACGGGAGATGAAATTACTGAAACGACAGCGCAGGTTGTACCTGATAAGCAAGTCGAAGTTGAGAAAGAACCTGTTGTGCCTGAAAATGCTAAGCCGGTAACTGAAGAGCCGGTTGAAGCAAAGGTTGAAGCAAAGGTTGAACGACCTGCAGCTGAAGAAAAAGATGAAGAGCCTGCAGCAGAATTATCTGCTGAAACCGATGATACCGGGTCTCCTGTCGACGAGGGCGTCAATTATGACGACATTACACTGCCTCCGGTAGACTACAGCGGCTTCTCCAGGAAAGAGCTGGTTGAGACCCTCGGTCTGATAGTTGAAAACAGGCCTCCGTCAGAGATTATTGAAGATGTCAGCCGCATAAAGGAGTTCTTCTACAAGAAGACCAAAACTGAGTTCAATGAAAAAAGGCTCAATTTTGCCAAGGAAGGCGGCAATATTGAGGATTACAAGCCTGAGCCGGACGAGCTTGAAAACCGGATCAAGATAATTCTTGAGACCTACAGGAACAGGAAAAGTGATTATAACAAGATACAGGAGAGCGAGAAGCAGGAGAACCTGCACAGAAAGCTCGGGATAATTGAGAAGATAAAAGAACTCGTTAACCGCGAAGAGGCAATCAATAAGACTTTCCAGGAATTCAGGAATCTGCAGAATGAATGGCATTCCATCGGGATAGTGCCCCAGTCAGCCTTGAAGGACTTGTGGGAAAACTACCACCACGCGGTGGAGATCTTTTATGATTACATCAAGATAAACCGTGAGCTCAGAGACCTCGATCTGAAAAAGAACCTGGAGGCCAAAATCGTGCTGAGCGAAAAAGCCGAGGAGTTGCTCCTTGAACCCAACGCCGTTAACGCTTTTAAACTCTTACAGGACTATCACAACCAGTGGCGCGAGATAGGTCCCGTACCTCATGAAAGTAAAAATGACATCTGGGAACGCTTCCGCGAAGCGACGTCGAAAGTAAACAAAAGGCATCATGAGTTCTTTGAAAAGCAGAAGGATGAACAGAAAAGAAACCTGGATGCCAAGATAGCACTGTGCGAGAAAGCGGAGGAGATAGCTAACGGAGAGATTCTGACGTTTGCAGATTTCAGGGAGAAATCCGATGCCATCATGGAATGCCAGAAACTCTGGAGAACACTGGGATTTGCACCAAAAAAACACAATAACAAAATTTACCTCAGGTTCAGAGCCGCCTGCGACAAGTTCTTTGAAAAGAAACGCGCGTTCTTTGCCGAGAGCAAGGAAGTACAGGTTAAGAACCTCCAGCTTAAAACGGAACTCTGCATGAAAGCCGAAGCTCTTCAGGAAAGCACTGACTGGAGAGAAACTTCTGAAATGCTCATCAAACTTCAGAAAGAATGGAAGGATATAGGTCCCGTACCGAAAAAGTATTCCGAAAAGATATGGAAGCGTTTCCGTAAGGCTTGCGATACTTTCTTTACGCACAAATCCGAGTACTTTGCCGGCAGGGACACATCATATGAAGATAACCTTAACACAAAGCTTGCGCTGCTGACTGAGCTTGAAGCCTTTGATCCGGGTGAAGATCTCAAGGCCGGCTTTGAACAGCTCAAGGAAATACAGAAAAAATGGACTGAGATAGGATACGTCCCGTTCAATAAAAAGGAGGAGATAGCCCGTAAATACAAGGATGCCCTTAACAAGCAGTTCGACAGGCTAAAGCTTGATGACGAGGACAAGAACATCCTTAGGTATAGGAGCAAGGTTGACAGCGCTAAATCAAATCCCCGTGCTGCAAGAAAGGTACGTAATGAACGTGAGAAATTCTACAGTAAGATCAAACAGCTTGAAAGCGACATAGTGCTCTGGGAAAATAACATCGGTTTCTTCGCCAAGTCAACCAATGCCGACAATATGATCAGGGAGGTGGAGGAGAAGATCGCCGACGCTAAAAGAAACATTAAAATCCTTGAAGAGAAGGTGAAACTGATAGACAGTTCAATGTTTGAGGAATAAGATTCACATCTCCGTCAAAAAATAAATAGAGTGGCTGAAGTAAAGTACATTTTTGTGACCGGCGGTGTGACCTCGTCGCTGGGTAAAGGCATTATTTCATCATCACTTGCCAAGCTGCTTCAGGCACGGGGATATTCTGTCACCATTCAGAAACTTGATCCCTATATCAATGTTGACCCCGGTACGCTAAATCCTTATGAGCACGGTGAGTGCTATGTTACCAGTGACGGCGCGGAGACTGATCTTGATCTTGGTCATTATGAGCGCTTCCTCAATGTTCCGACATCGCAGGCCAATAACGTCACAACAGGCAGGATATACCAGTCAGTAATAAACAAGGAACGCAAGGGTGATTACCTTGGAAAGACTGTGCAGATCATCCCTCATATCACTGATGAAATAAAAAGACGAATCAAACTTGTCGGATCAGAAGGCAAGTATGATATTGTGATAACAGAGATCGGAGGGACTGTCGGCGATATAGAATCAGGCCCGTACATTGAATCCGTCAGGCAGCTCAGGTGGGAGAACGGACCTCAGAATTGCCTCGTCATTCATCTGACTCTCGTTCCGTTCCTGCATTCATCCGGAGAGCTTAAGACAAAACCTACACAGCACTCCGTGAAAATGCTTCTGGAGGAGGGTATTCAGCCTGATGTACTGGTACTCAGGACAGAAAAAAGCCTTACTGAAGACCTGAAGAGAAAGGTCGCTCTTTTCTGCAACGTCGAAGCGAGTGCTGTTATAGAGTCTATTGATGTTTCAACAATCTATGAGGTACCAATCAAGATGCAGGCAGAAAAGCTTGACAGCACTATCCTTCGAAAGCTGGGGCTTCCTCCAGGAACTGAGCCTGTTCTTGATGAATGGAATGAGTTTCTTCATAAACTGCATAATCCGACTCACAGGGTTAAGATAGCCCTCGTTGGAAAATATGTTGAACTGGCTGATGCGTACAAATCAATCTCTGAATCCTTTGTTCATGCAGGTGCCGCAAATGATGCTGCGGTGGAACTTGTTTACATACAGTCAGAAGATGTCACCGAGAACAACTACAAAGAGATGCTGGCCGGTTATGACGGCATCCTCGTTGCCCCCGGCTTCGGCTCAAGGGGAGTGGAAGGCAAGATCCTTGCAGCAAACTATGCCCGTACCAACGATGTTCCTTTTTTCGGCGTATGTCTGGGCATGCAATGTGCAGTGATAGAGTTTGCCCGCAATGTCATGGGGCTTGAAGGAGCCAATTCCACTGAGATAAACCCGAAGGCAAAATACCCGGTCATAGACCTCATGGAGGAACAGAAGAGCGTGACGGAAAAAGGAGGCACTATGAGGCTCGGGAGTTATAAATGTGAATTGCTGCACGGCTCCGAATCATGGAAATGCTATAAGAAAGAGGAGATCAGTGAACGTCACCGTCACAGATATGAATTCAATAATAAATACATCACTGATTTCAGGAATATGGGAATGATACCCTGCGGGACGAATCCGCAGTCAGGACTCGTGGAGATTGTTGAGATACCTTCTCACAGATGGTTCGTGGGTGTGCAGTTCCATCCCGAGTACAGCAGTACCGTTCTCAAGCCTCACCCTTTGTTTGTGGGGTTCGTGAAAGCCTGCATAAGTAAATAATACTTCATTAAATCAGAAAAACAATAATGGATAAAAATACAATTACCGGAATTGCTCTTATTTTCTTAATTTTTCTTGGATTCAGCTTGTATAATAATCAAAGGGTCAAGAAGGTATTTGATGCTGAGGTTGAATATGCTGACTCTCTCTATATGGCAGGAAGTTTTGAAGCTGCAAGGGAGTCATACATCAAGGCAAGCAACATAAGGCCCAAGGACCAGAAAAGCTATAACCGTATCGTTGAACTGAACAACAAGCTGGGTGTAAGCGGACTGCCTCAGCAGCCTGTAACAACTATTACCGGCGCTGATACTACAGCCGCTTCCGGGAAGATCGTGGAAGGCGCAATCCCTGACAGTACGGCATTTGGTGCGTTCTCTGCTTCTGCAAAGGGTGAGAATGAGTTCTATACAATTGAAAATGACAGGCTCGTGCTTACTGTTTCATCCAGAGGAGGGAGAATCTATTCTGCGCTTCTGAAGGACTATCAGACCTACGATTCGCTCCCTGTCATACTATTTAATGGTGACTCAACGGTATTCGGATACAAGTTTTTTACCGCGGATAATAAACCGGTTCGCACAAACGATCTTTATTTCAAACCTGAGAATTATACCGGCCCCATAGTTGTGACAAGCCAGGCAGCAACCCTGACCATGAGGCTTCTGGCCAATAACGGAGGCTCAATAGACTATATTTATACTGTGCATCCTGGTGAATACATGGTTGACTTCGAAACGAGGTTCAACTCTATGGGATCGATCATTCCGGCAAACACTACATCATTAGCTCTTGACTGGAAGATGTATATCCCTCAGCAGGAGCAAGGCAGACAGAATGAAGATACATATACCGGACTGAAATACAAGGTCTACCAGGAGAGTGTTGAAGGTCTTGGCAGCTCAAGGGCAAGGCAGAAAAAAGCTACTGAGGCTACGAACCTTATGAAGACTGACTGGATCGCCTATAAGGACCAGTTCTTTTCTTCTGTTCTGATCGCCGGTGATTATTTCCTGAATGCGTCTGTCTCTTCGACAAATGCTGATCCTACCTCAAAGTACCTGAGGTTTTTCGAATCTGAGATAGGAGTGCCATTTACATATGGTGAGACCTCGGTGGTGAAGATGAAGATGTACTATGGCCCCAACAGCTTTACTACCCTGAAAAAGTATGGCATCAAACTGGAAGAACTCGTATTTCTTGGAAGAAATATTATAAGGTGGATTAGCCAGTTTGTCATTATACCCATATTTAATCTGCTGGACAATTTCATTGTCAATTATGGCATCATAATTCTCATAATGACACTGCTTATAAAGATAGTGCTCTTTCCACTAACGCATAAATCTTTCCTGTCACAGGCCAAGATGAAGGTCATGAAACCCATGGTAGATGAGATCGGAAAGAAGTATCCCAGGAAGGAAGATGCGATGAAGAAGCAGCAGGCTACAATGGAACTATATAAGAAGGCCGGAGTTAGTCCCATGGGAGGGTGTCTTCCGATGCTTCTGCAGATGCCTATCCTTTTTGCCATGTTTCGCTTTTTCCCGGCATCCATCGAGCTCAGGCATCAGTCATTTCTTTGGGCTAAAGACCTCTCGACTTATGACTCCATACTGCATCTGCCTTTCACAATACCTATGTACGGCGACCATGTCAGCCTCTTCACCCTGCTTATGACAGCCTCAACGATCATCACTACAAAGATCAGCAGTCCGACCGGAGGTCAGGAACAGATGCCGGGCATGAAGACAATGATGTATATGATGCCTGTAATGTTCATGTTAATACTGAATAATTTTTCAGCGGGACTGACTTATTATTATTTCCTTGCCAACGTTATCTCAATCATCCAGACCCAGATTTCAAAGCGTTTCGTAAGCGAAGAGGAAATCCTGAAAAAGATTGAGGAAAACAAGAAGAAACCAGTTCAGAAATCAAAGTGGCAGCAGAGGCTTGATGCGGCAGCTAAGCAGGGGGGCTATAAATCCTTGAAAAAATAAAAAAAGAGAAGTGCCTGACAGCACTTTTTTTTTGGTTAAAAATGTTTAACAACCAGGTTGCTCTAATAATTTATTGCCTAAATTAGCTTTTTAAATTTTTATATATGGGGAAGAAAGTTAAAAACAAAGACATTGCCGCAAGACTAGGTCTTTCGGGTACTTTAGTATCACTGGTGCTGAACAATAAAGCTGATCAGCACGGAATAAAAAAAGAGACGCAGGAGAGGGTTATTGCAGCTGCAAGACAGATGGGTTATTTCAATGCCGTGAGCGAAAAGGGCGAGACAGCTGCTCCGGTAGAGGAGAGGCCGGGCATCATAGGTATGGTGGTGCCATCAATGAATGATCCATTTATTTATGAGATTACTCCGTACCTTCAGAAAGCCTTTGCGAGCATTGGCCTTGGTTTTTCTGTCTTTACAAGAGACCCTGATGATTTGCGTTTCAACAGACTTATTACATCCCTGAAGAAATTCTTCAGCGGAATGATACTTTTGGGCAGCGCTGCTGATGACAGTGTGGTAAGAACCCTGAACAGGGATTCCTATCCACTGGTGCTCCTTGAGAAATGCATTAAGAGAATGCGTCTCAACACAGTTTGTACGGACAGAATTGCCGGCGCGACTATTATGACCGATCACCTTATGTCATTGGGACTTAGAAACCTGGTTATAATTTCAGGCGAAGACACAGCCTCCTATGACAAGGAAATGCTTGAGGAGCTGAAAGCGGCCACAAAGAAATCCAAAGGATTTGACTCTGTCCATTTTGCGGTTGGAAAACTGCCTAAAGCCGGAGAAAAGTTTGATTTTGCTCAGATAGAGAACTTCCTGCGGCCGCCTCACAGGAGTGACGCAATCATTGTCATAAACTCACCTCTGGTCTTCCCGCTTTATCTAGCCCTTCAGGAAAAGAATATCCGTATTCCGCAGGATGTGGCTTTGGTTTCAATGGAAGACGGCATAGGTTTTGACCTGCTGACCACACCTGTGACAAGGCTGCGCAAACCACTTTCTGCCATGTCCCTAAAGGTGGCCAACATTATCTGGTCTGAAGTGAAAAACCAGGGTAAGAGCAAGTATAAGCGCCAGGTTAACATGACACCTGAACTTGTTATCAGGAGCAGCTGCGGCTCTTATTTAAAATAGTTTTTAATGACACGGATATTAAGGCTGCCGGAGTTAATGCTCATGGCGGCGTTGCTCTCATGCAGCAACAGCCATCTTATTGTTGACAAATCATTCAGAAACGGGATCAGAGAGGATTACCTCGCGCGAGCTGAATTTTATTCTCCGGTCAGAGGCGACCTCTTTGGCATTGCTGACACAATAAAAGGCAATGCGCGCTGCGAAGCCGTACAGTTCCTTCTGGCATATATGCCGCTGAGCGACCTTGCAGTTTATCGGCCTGAATCTCTTCTCTCAAACATAGATGCAGCCCTGAGGACAAGGGAAGAGATGCCGTGGGGCCCTTCCGTGCCCGATGATATTTTTCTTCACTTTGTGCTTCCTCCTAGAGTTAACAATGAAAACCCTGACAGTTTCAGACCCGTTTATTATGAAGAACTGAAGTCGCGCATTGAAGGGCTCGATGCAACCCAGGCTGCGCTTGAGATCAACCACTGGTGCCATGAAAAAGTCACGTACCAGCCTTCTGACATCCGCACTTCATCACCCATGGCAACAATACTCTCTGCCAGGGGACGCTGCGGTGAGGAATCGACTCTGACTGTGTCTGCCATGCGCACAGCCGGCTTGCCCGCAAGACAGGTATATACTCCCCGCTGGGCCCACAGCGATGATAATCATGCCTGGGTTGAAGTATGGATAGATGGTAACTGGCATTATATGGGAGCATGTGAGCCTGAACCTGTAACAGACAGAGGATGGTTCACCGAAGCTGCCAGACGGGCAATGCTGTTGCATACGAGAGCTTTTGGCAGATATACAAGCAAAGAACCTCTGATAAGGAGAGAGAAGCTCTTTGCCGAAATAAATACCCTTAACAGATATGCAATCACAAAGGATCTTGGGGTGACTGTCGTTGATACTTTAGGATTTCCAGTGCCAAAAGCCGCCGTCAGATACTTATTATACAATTATGCCGAGTTTTATCCGCTCTCCACACTGGTTTGCGATGGGAAGGGAGAGAGTCATTTTACGACAGGCATGGGATCACTGCTGGTATGGGCTGATGACGGATCGCGGTACGGGTTTACTTTTGCTTCCCCTTCTGATACTGCGATAAAGGTCACCATATCATCAGTTCATCCTTCCGTGACCATAAGTGCCGACCTGATTGCCCCGCCCATGCTGAAGCCCTTGCCCGGGATCGCTGAAGAGCTTGTAAAGCAGAACACCCTGATGCTCACAAAGGAAGACAGCATAAGGCAGTCGCGCATCAATTCATGGATGACTGACATATCTGTTCCTGAACTCTCTTCAACCAGAGGTATCGAAGAAGAACGTATCACAAAGTTGTTGCACTCATCCATGGGCAATTACAGGGAAATTGCATCATTTATTTCAGGTGCTGGTCAAAAAGCTGATCTGGCATTAAGACTCCTTGAGAATATTTCTGAGAAGGACCTTCGTGACTCTCCCCGTGACATCCTCAATGACCATCTGACGAATGTTGTAGCGAAGCCTGATACTATGGAAGAGCTGTTCTATGATAAATGGATACTTTCCCCGAGAGTTGACAATGAAATACTCAGCCCTTTCAGAAGCTTGTTTAAAGAAATGCCGGGAGATCTTAACGGCAGTTTTACGGCCAATCCGTCAGCAATTGCCGGCTGGATTGACACTGCCATAATGATCACTGAGACTGAGAATTACTATGGAACGCCGTTGACCCCTGAAGGCGTTTTGAGATTACGCACTTCTGACAGGCACTCGCGTGATATATTCTTTGTGGCTCTATGTCGTACTATAGGGTATCCGGCACGGCTGGCGCCCGGCACCGGAAAACCTCAGTACTTTGAGGCCGGAGAATGGAATGATGTATGGTTTACCGGGGAGAAAAGGTCTTTGGGAAAAAATGGGTTTGTCACTTTCTTCTCTGAGGAGAAGTCACCCTTGCCGCAATATAGTATCCATTTCACGCTGGCAGTGCTTGAAAATGGCCGTTATAAAACCCTTAATTACGGAGATGAAGTAAAAGTGGAAGATATACCTGAAAAACTGCCTCTCGCTCCAGGCAGATATATGCTTACTACAGGGAACAGGGATGAGAACGGAAATGTACTTGCCTCAATAAACTTCTTTGAGCTTTCACCGGGCGAAAATGCCCTGGTGGAGGTGAAACTTCGCCATAAATAGGATAAGGTATGGAAATCGGCATTGAAAAGAGTATGTCAGATCCCCATGATAGATAATTTACGATGAATATTATTCGCATTGTCTCCGTAATCTTTGCAGTAATTGCAGTCTCCTGCAGCACACCTGCTGAAAGAGACCTGACAGGCTTTGTCGATCCGTTCATCGGAACAGCTTCTCATGGTCATGTCTTCCCCGGGGCTACAACACCCTTCGGGATGGTGCAGCTTAGTCCTGATAACGGAACTTCCGGGTGGGACTGGTGTTCGGGATATAACTATTCTGACTCTGTCATTGCCGGCTTTAGTCATACGCATCTGAGCGGCACCGGAATAGGTGATCTTTGCGATATACTCTTCCTCCCTTCCATGAATGAATTCAGCCTTGCTTTGCCTGACAGCACTGCGTCGCTGGCAAAGCTCAACCGGAGTTATTTCTCACATGAAGCCGAGCAGGCAAGACCCGGTTACTACGCGGTAGCCCTGGCTAACGGAGTTGATGTGGAGCTTACTGCAACCCTTCGCTGTGGTATTCAAAGGTATACTGCTGCTGCTGATGGCGTTATGGGTGTACTTGTCGATCTCGGGTTTGCAGTTAACTGGGACAAGCCTGTTGACTGCGGTCTTGCATGGGATGGCAACTCCCTCTCCGGCAGACGCATCTCATCAGGATGGGCTGAAAAACAATACGTGTACTTTACATCGCTTTTTTCAGTCAGGCCTGCAAGTGTCATAATGATAAAATCCGGGAAAAAAGCTGAAGGCAGTTCCGTTGAAGGTACAAACATTGCCTGTGTCCTGGGATTTGATCTCAGAAAAGGGGATGACCTGATCATTAAAACCGGAATTTCTGCTGTTGATGAAGCTGGTGCTGCAGATAATCTGATTAAGGAGATGCCGGATTGGAATTTCAACACTGCTGCCGCCCGGGCCGGCCAGTCATGGCAGAACAAACTCAGTGTCATTAAAGCTGCCTCAGCTGACACTGCTACCCTTGATGTTTTTTATACCGCACTCTACCACTCCATGATATCACCGAATCTTTTCATGGATGCTGATAACAGATATCGCGGTACGGATCATCAGATACACACCGCCGTTAACTTTGTCAATTACAGCGTCTTTTCATTATGGGACACTTACCGGGCAGCTCACCCGCTATTTACAATAACGGTGCCTGAGCTTGTGCCTCACTTCATTAATACTATGCTTTCAATCAGAAAGGAGCAGGGTAAATTGCCTGTCTGGTCTCTGGTCGCCAACGAAACCAACTGTATGATAGGTTATCACTCTGTTCCGGTGATCGCTGATGCGATACATAAGAATATCCGGGGCTTTGATTATGACAGCGCCCTGAGCGCATCATTGCACTCTGCCGGTCTTGATTTCAGGGGGCTTGATCAGTACAGGAAATACGGCTATGTCCCCTCTGACCTTGAGAATGAATCAGTTTCCAAGACGCTTGAGTACGCAATTGATGACTGGTGCATATCGCAGATTGCTGCAGACATAGGTAACAGTGACCTGGCCGCGGCCTTCCTGCAGAGATCGAAAAACTACCGTAACCTGTTTGACACTTCAATTTTCTTCGTCCGGGGAAAGATGAGCGACGGCAGCTGGCGCCCGGACTACGACCCGCTTTATTCGCACCACACCAACTCCGATTTCACCGAAGGAAACGGTTGGCAATACACATGGCTCGTACCGCATGATGTTGAAGGACTGATATCACTGTTCGGCAGCAGGGAGCGCTTCATCCAGCGCCTTGACTCTTTGTTCAAAGTGAAGGAAGCGGTGAAAGGCGAAAACGCTTCAATTGATATAAGCGGACTGATAGGGCAATACGCACATGGCAACGAACCTTCGCATCACATCGCATATCTCTTCTCAATGGCCGGTGCACCTGAAAAGACGGAGACAATGGTGAGAAGGATAATGAGGCAGATGTACACGGCGGAAGAGGATGGCCTGTGCGGCAATGAAGATTGCGGACAGATGTCGGCATGGTATGTCTTTTCGGCAATGGGCTTTTATCCGGTAAACCCCGCAGACGGCAAGTTTATCATGGGCAGCCCGTCCCTTGACAGGGCTGAGATAAATTTACCCGGAGGGAAGACCTTTAAAGTCATTGCAGAAAATAATTCACCAGAAAAGGTGAATGTCAGTGAGGTCTTCCTTAACGGACAGAAACTTAACCGTAATTATATAACCTATAATGAGATAATGGCAGGAGGGGAGCTCAGATTCATAATGAAATGAACAATCCTGTTTGTTCCTGTTAATAATTATCATCAGCCTATTATTCTATTATTATTACCTTTGTTTCATTCTGGTGCTGTCGGTTTTTTTACCGGCAGTGAAAAGGGAACCCTGTTAAAATCAGGGACAGTACCCGCTGCTGTGAAGCCTGTTCCGCCCTTTTGGCGGATCATTACAGCCGGAATCTTCGTCACTGTCCGCCAGCTGGCGGACGGGAAGACCCGGCGAGTAGGGATGAGTCAGAAGACCTGCCAGAACGTATCCTGTTGAAGGAGCTTTCGGGAAGAAAAGTTATGTTTAAGAGGTCATTCACCTATATCAACCCGTCCGTATTACGCCGGTATTTTATTCCGACGGCAGTATTTGCATTGCATTTCAGCCTGCTGACACCAGGTGAGGCACAGGATATGTTCATTGATGATACGGTGAATATTTCAGCCGTTACTGTCACCGCTCCCGCTTCGGTGAGACATTCACCGTACAACGTCACCAGGATTGATTCAGTCACGCTGATGCGTTACCAGGAAGATGATATTGCCACCTTGCTTAAGTCAGTCAGTTCCATCTCCGTCATGCGTTACGGAACTAACGGTCTGGCCTCGGTCTCGATGCGCGGTATGTCCGGTAATCATACAATGGTCACATGGAATGGCCTCTCCGTTATTTCTCCAGGCCCTGGGCAGATTGACCTTGCCATTGTACCTGTATTTGCAGCTTCATCTATGCTGATAACAGAAGGCGGATCTGACCTGCAGGACATCACGGGATCAATCGGAGGCAAGATAGAATTGTTATCGGAACCATCTTTTCAGGGAGGCACTGAAGGATCGCTGACCTTCAGCGCAGGCAGCTATGACGATTATTCTTCATCGTTGATTTTACGGTCAGGCAATGAAAAGTTCTCCGCGAACCTGAGTCTTTGGGGCGGCAAAGCGGATAATGATTTTCTTTTTATAAACAACAGTGACCCTGACGGCGAGAGGAGGACCAATTCTGCCTCAGCTTTCGGCGGTATAATGACCGATCTCGCATTTCGCTTCACGGGTTCAGCGCTCTCTGCGCATTTCTGGTATAATGACAGTGACCGCGATCTGCCGGGACCGGTGACAACAGAACAGCAGGATTATGGAGAGACACAGAGAGACAGGTCGGTCAGGAGCGTAATAAAATATTCCGCCGGAGCAGGAAGGCTGAAAACGGAAATTACAGCAGGCGAGTCCTATGATAAAAACCTGTACAATAATGAAGCATTTGGCCTGGCAGGAGACAACAGGTCGGAAATATATATGCTGAAAGCGCGCCTGGGATACAGGCTAAATGATAAGGCTGAGATCATTTTCATCGCCGGGGATGAGTTCCAGAGAGCCCGGGCTATCAGTTATGAAACAACTTATCTGCGAAATGTTTTTTCTTCATCATTGGCTGCCAGGTACAGTCCCGTCAAAAGGCTGAAGCTCATCCTGCAGGCAAGACAGACAGTCGTTACCGGAACGACTTCGATGCCGGAGTTTACAGCAGGTGCGACCTACACGCTTTCAGGCGATGGCAAACATGTTATTAAATCCAGTATGAGCCGGAATTCGAAGCTGCCCTGTCTGAATGACCTTTACTGGATCCCCGGGGGAAATCCTCATCTTATGCCCGAAAAATCATTTGGCGGAGAGGCAGCCTACTCTTTCGTAAGCATTGCTCCTTCAGGTTTGCGGAACAGCTTTGATATCACACTTCACGCCTCCAGGGTAAATGATCTGATCCAATGGGTGCCCGGAGAAAACGGTCTCTGGTCTGCAAAGAATATCACAAGTGTAAATGTCAGAGGAATAGAGGGTAGTGCAGGTACTGAACTCCCAGTTAACGAAGGAAATATCAATGCTTATATAAACTATACTTTTACCCGTTCTATCGTTACTTCTTCAAATGTTCTCAACGATGTTTCCCTGGGAAAACAACTGACATATGTTCCGCTTCATATTCTGAACATCAACCTTAATGCCGGATGGAGGTTTTTAAGAGCAGGCGTGACCGGAGTGTACGAGAGCAGGAGATATACAATATCAGATAACAGCGTATGGCTTCCACCTTCTTTCCTTGCTGACGCCAACGCGGGCGCTGTGATAAAAATCCGGAAATCACTCGTTTCAGCCGATCTGAAAGTAAACAATATTTTCAACAAATCAACCGAAAGTGTCCAGTATTACCCAATGCCTATGAGAACATACACTCTGAAAATGAATTTGACTTTTTCAAACAAGACT
>Ga0207931_1000174_pt1 | contig 24683 bp, 22 predicted proteins | sample NGESurdeep092012_2_FD_184478 | JGI IMG/M metagenome (GOLD analysis project Ga0207931, IMG submission 184478) | Arctic peat soil microbial communities from Barrow, Alaska - NGEE Surface sample 415-1 deep-092012 (SPAdes) | ecosystem: Environmental > Terrestrial > Soil > Wetlands > Peat ...
GCCTCCTTTCCCGCCTTGACTTTGCCCAGCACATCCAATATCCACTGTTGCTCGTAAAAACGACCGAGTGAATCGAGCAGCCAACCCTCTTCGAAGCGAGCCGCCTTATAGGTGGAGGTAAAGGTCCTTAAGCCATCGTCCTGATGCTGCAGGAACTGGCGTTCTGCCAGCGGGATTCTTTCCGGCTCGTGGTATTGAGCACGGTGATGGCCAGTATGTTTTATGTCATACTGTCCCAGGTCGTCCAATTCATTATAGTATTCAAATAACTTTTTCGTGTCCATTCTAGTGCCTGACAACAAAAAACCACGGAAACAACCCTGCCCCGTGGCTTTTGACAAATCAAAAGCCGCAGGCTGCGCGCCTGCGGCAAAGTGATCGATTATGCCAGGATCATTAAATACCGATACCGTTAGGAGGCGCGCTGAATATAAATGTTCCGACCGTTCCGTTTTTTATCATTTTGTGCAAGCCTCCTTTCGGGATTGATTTTGACCTGCGTATGGGAGTTTATCACCGCCTCCGGGAACAGTCAAGGAACGACTCTGAAATCCCCTCCCCCACATTCCGCTCAAAGCACCGCGGATGGCGATCAATCCCATCGGGTCCCGTTTTCGATAGGGGGGGTGTTGCACTTTGTCACTATTTGGCCACATTGATCATCTGCCAGCCGGCCTCGTCCAAAACGCGCCCAGCGCTCACAGTGTTAGCTCCAACATAAACCGCCCACGGGTTGTCCAGTTGTGCCAGGGAGACGCTGACACAGGCATACACCCCCGAGCGCTGAATGGCTAGCAAACCAGTGTGTGCACGTCCGCTGGTGGCCTGGAGGGAGATGATGCCGCTACCGCTATCGGTCAGAGCTTTCAGGCGGATGGTATAGGTGATCTCAGGGACTGTCTCCTCCACCATCTGTGCGCAGACCCGCAGGTTGTTATCGGCATCCCGCACCGCGTACACCGCGGTCAGGTCACCTGCTTTGATGACCAAGCGGGTAAAGAAATCCCCAACGGGGTCCAATTGTACTGGTGGGATGGCCCTCCCGGCAGCATCCCGCCAGGTGGAAGGGTCGAATGGGTTGCCCTGGGTGGCGCTTGACAGGTCCGGGGTGATCACGGCATCGAAGACCTCATTGACCCGCACAAAACTTTCCATCAGGTTGCGCAGCAGTGGTAACTGGCTGCGGTAGGCTTGCACCGCCTGTCCTTTGAGAGCCACATCGGCGGGGATCAGGTCCAGGCGGTACCAGTGGGGATCGAGGGTAAACAGCATATCCGGCGGGGTCAGGCTTGCCATTGGTTTGTAACCCCTGATTTCCGGGAAGTCCGGGCGGTGGACAAGGTAGGTCAAATCCGTGGGATCAAACGATGGATCTTCGTGGTGTAGCTGGGTGAGCGCCAGGCGAGTAAAGACGTTCAGCCCCCAGTGGTCGGGATGAACGTCATCAGGGTTCGGATAAACAACCAGGTCAGGGCGGTAGCTGGCCAGGATGGAACTGAGATCAGCCAGGTAGTCTGCCCCCGCATACACCGATCGCGGGTTGTTGGTGAGCGGGTAGGGGCTGCTGGTGTCTCCGCTGTATGGAGAGCGGTAGGGATTGTTAGGCGACCAATTCGTGTTCCATAGCGCGGGGCTGCCCCGATCGGGATAACTGAGGAAGGTTACCTGGTCTGCTTTGACTCCCAGCCTGGCCAGTGCCGCCAGCGACTCCTGCTGGCGTATCTCCCCAAACCGAATAAAATCAGCATGGGTGGGATAGACCTTGCGAAAATCCTGCATGGTGGCGAAAAGGTAACCATCGCCATTGGTGGCGATCACCACCCGCACCTGGATGCCGGCTCGTTGCGCGGCCAGGATCAGGCCAGCCGAGGCAAGTGTCTCGTCATCGCAGTGAGGAGCCAGGATGAGCAACCGGTGGTAGCCCGCCAGCGACAGCGGCTGCAGGTCGGAGAGCGGGACGGTGGGGCTGGGCAGGAATACCTGCCAGGTAAGATAGCCGACCGCGGCTAGCCCCAGCACGATGAGCACCACCCTGCCCCAGGGAGCATAAATTTTTTGAAGCAATGCCATTCTTCGGGACCTCATTAATTGATCCTGTCCGCTCAGAGCGAAATGACAATATCCTTGCGGTCCATCCAATACGCCACAATCGAGATGCTCCCCACCAGTAGCACCATCTCAAGCAGCGCCAGCCAGAGTGGCGCCTGCTGGTAGATATCAGGGATGGCAGGGATGAATACCAATCCGATTAGAAGGTAATGCAGGAAATACAGCACCAGCGGGTTCCTGCCCCACACCATCAGGAACCGGCCTTTCCATTGAAACCGGTCAACCAGCCAGTTGAAGGCCAAGAACAGCAGGGCGCTGATGCCCAGGCTTATCAGCACATAGGACGCAGAGACCCGGTGCTTGCTGACTGGCAGTAGGAATGCCGCAACAACCCCCACGGCCAGCACACCCAGCGAAGCCCAAGGGTAAGCCTTTTTTAGACGTCCTAGGGAATGGAACATGTCCGCCAACGCCGTGCCGAGGATCATCATGGCAGCCCAATCCAGTGAGCCGAATAACCCTCCGTGCGGCGAGCGCAGGGTTAGGTCGAGCAGGAAATGGTCGAGAACGATCTGGTAGACAACCAGGATGCCCACTCCAATGACCCAGCGCCAGACCGATGGCAGGCTGATGACGAGAAGTGTTATCAGACCGGCCATCCCGATCGCCTGCAGCACGCCCCAATCAATACCGCTGGGGTTTTCACCCAGGGCAGTCTCGCCAGCAGAGATGATGGCTCCCAAACCGACGATGGCTAGGAAACGGGTCAAGAAGTGGCTATAGGCTGAAAAAGCCCCATCCCTTTGCAGACGTCTATGGAAGGATAATCCGTATGTCAAACCGATGGCAAAAATGAAGAAAGGAGCAATAAGATCAATGACGGTCAGACCCACATCCGGGGCATGTTTCAGCCAGGCGGGGATGACCTGCACCTGGCCCATGTAATTGGCAAGTACCATGGTCACAATGGCGAAGCCACGGAACTGGTCAATGGACATGATACGCTGTTTTGGCATGTTTACCTCTTCCCAGAATTATATTCTGATTCGGTGACAATCTGATTAATTATAAAGTTAATGAAAATTAGACGTTACTATATTATACTTATCTTGTCTTATTTACCACATATACGATCAGAGGTCAAAATGACAGATTTTAAATTAACCTACGCCAGCATGTTCAACCCACCTGAGGAGGTTCACACTTACTTTGAGCAGGCTCTGCTCAAAGTAAGGTCAGGCCTGGGCCAGGAACATGGCATGATCATCAACGGTCAGGATACCTTTGTGGATGAAAAATTCGAAGACCGTAACCCAGCCAATACCGACATGGTGCTGGGCATCTTCCAGAAAGGGGATGCAAAAACCGCCCAGGATGCCCTGGCTGCTGCCCGCAAAGCCTTCCCCATGTGGTCACACATGAAATGGCAAGAACGCGTTACCCTGGTTCGTAAAGCTGCCCAGATGATGGACAAGCGCCTGTTCGAGATCGGCGCAGTGATGGCAATGGAGGTGGGCAAGAACCGCATGGAGTCACTGGGCGATGTGGCCGAGACCGCCGATCTTCTCCGGTTTGCATGTTCCCAGATGGAAAAGAACAACGGTTATATCGTCGAAATGGGCCGGGACCCGTTGGTGGGTTACGAATCCAGCAACCTTTCGGTGATGAAACCATGGGGGGTTTGGTTGGTGATCAGTCCTTTCAACTTCCCGTTGGCACTTACCGGTGGTCCCGCCGGAGCAGCCCTGGTGAGCGGAAACACCATCGTCATGAAACCTGCCACCGATACACCCTGGGTGGTACGGCTGCTGGCGGAGTGTTTCCGTGAGGCAGGCATCCCTGACGGGGTGTACAACTACATCACCGGACCGGGACGCACACTCGGGAACGCTTTGACCACCTGCCAGGAGGTAGACGGGGTCACCTTTACCGGTTCGTTCGAGGTGGGGATGCGAATCTTCCGAGATTTCTCCGAGTGCAGATGGGTGCGTCCTATTATCCTCGAGCTGGGCGGCAAGAACCCGGTGATCGTCTCAAGGCATGCCGACCTGGAACGGGCGGCAATCGGTATTACCCGCTCCGCCTTCGGGCTGCAGGGACAGAAATGCTCGGCTGCTTCGCGGGTTTTCATTGAAGCGCCAGTCTACGATGAATTGTCAGCCCGCCTGAAAGACCTGACCGAAAAAATGGCCATCGGCGACCCTACCGTGCGGAACAACTACCTGGGTCCGGTAGTGAACGCTAATTCGTACCAGGATTACAAGAATTTCACCGAAGAACTCGGCAAAGCCGGGAAATTCCTGACCGGCGGACGGGTGTTGACCGGTGGCGAGTATGACAAAGGCTATTTCTGCGCACCGACACTGGTCACCGACCTGCCGCCTGACCACCCCTTGTGGAAGTACGAGATGTTCCTGCCCATCACGACCGTTGCCAGGGTCAGCAGCCTGGAGGAAGCCATGCAGAAAGCCAACGAGGTGGATTACGGCCTGACTTCTGGGTTCTATGGTTCCGAAGAGGAAGTTCCCTGGTTCTTTGATGGCATCCATTCGGGCGTGGCATACGCCAACCGCCCGCAGGGCGCGACCACTGGCGCATGGCCGGGATTCCAACCCTTCGGGGGATGGAAGGCTTCCGGGTCCAGCGGCAAGAACTCGGGTGGTATTTATTACCTGCCACAATACATGCACGAGCAGATCCAGACCATCGTCCGGTAAGGAAGTGACCAAGAAAAAAAAGGTGGCAGAGTTACCTGCCGCCTTTTTCAATGCTTATCTGCTTATCCGCCACCGATGATGGCAAGCACCAGGACAACATCCCCGTCCTGGATGACATAATCCTTGGTCTCCTGCTCTTCATTGACCACCACGACAGCAATTGTCTCGGGCACGATACCGAGGCTGGAAACAACTTCGCGGACGGTGCGACCGGGTTCCACCAGGAGTTCAGGCTTCCCCCCGTTATAATCGCGCAGCGGACCACTGAGTCGCAGGATAGCAGACATTTCAGCCAACCACGGCTTTCAAGCCAAGGCTATCGATGGTAGCGGGTGTGGGCAGGCCATTCAGGCTCCAGCCACGCTGTTCATAGTACATATCCAACAGCTTGTTGACATTTTCAATGCTAGTGATCTGTCCTTTGGTGGCGCCACTCTTGGGGGCATCCTCGTAGAAGCGGGCGGGTGGCATATCCCAGACGCGGCCAAAATCCTCGTTCTCGCGCGCCCAGTAAAGCCGAGTGAGATTCCAGATGCGCTCGCCGACTTTCTCCAGATCCTCCCAGGAGCGGTGAATGCCGGTGATAGCTTCCAGGGCTGGCACATATAGATCGCGGTCAATGCTAAGTTCCACCCACTGCAGGCGGCAGCCACCGATGACATCGAACATCGGGCGGAAGTTCTGCAGCCAGATCACACGCTTCACCTTTTCGGGGTTGACAAGCTCGCGACCTACCTGGATGTCATAAGTGATGGCCCAGGCGCGGTTGTGGTGCGCACCCACGTCGCAGGTCATGTAAGCCAGCAGCATGGCTGTGGCATTATGGGTAGCATAGGCGGACTGCTCCATGCCTTTGACATGGATGGCAAATTTCTCGCTCCCCTGGCCCACTTTCCTGGAGGCGCGTTTGACACCCTGCGACAACAGGGCACCGAAGCCCTCCCGGCGGGCGATCTTTTCAATCAGGGTGAAAACTGCTTCGACATTACCAAACTTGAGGTCAAGCCCATCGGTGTCCTTCTTTGTGAATATGCCCTTCTGGTAGCATTCCATGGCCCAGCCGATGGCATTCCCGGTGCTGATCGTATCAATGCCCAGGTCGTCACACAGCAAGTTGGCTTGTGCCACGGATTCAATATCGGCAATACCCAGGTTGGAACCACACAGCCCGATGGTTTCATATTCCGGTCCTTCCACGTTACTGTTGTATTTCTTCATCCTGCTGTACTTGCCGCACGGGGAGGGGCAACCAAAGCAGCCCTTGTCAGTGACGACGATGTGCTCGCGCATATACGGACCGGAGAGGGTGTTGGCACCTTCAAATGAACCAGCGCTGAAGTTGCGGGTGGGCAGCGCACCCACTTCATCGCACCAGCTCACAACCTGGGTGGTACCGTAGCTGGTCCATTGCTTTAAGGCCTCGGCTTCCTTGCAGGCTTTGTAAAGAGCCTGGCCGGCTTTGCGATAGGCATCCACATCCGCCACTGGGACAGACTTGGTCCCGTGGATGACAATGGCTTTGACCTTCTTGGAACCCATAACCGCACCCACGCCGCCCCGACCGGCCTGGCGGCCGTAATCGTGGTTGACGCTGGCATACGGGACGAGGTTCTCGCCACCGGGGCCAATGACTGCGATCTGGAACTCTTCGCCCAATTTCTCCTTGAATTGCTTCTCGACGGCGAAGGTGTTCTTGCCCCACAGGTCGGAGGCGTCGCGCAATTCAACCTTGTCGTTGTCAATGAAAAGGTAAACAGGTTTCGGGCTGACGCCTTCGAGGATGATGCTGTCCAGCCCGGCATATTTCATTTCAGCTGTGAAGTGACCGCCCATCGAGGCGCTGGCGTAGCCGCCCGTCAGTGGCGACTTGGTCGTCCAATCGCATTTTCCGCCACCCGGTATCATCATCCCGGAGATCGGACCGCTGGAGATGAAAATCTTATTCTCCGGACCGAGCGGGTCAGCACCCCGGGGTACTTCCTTAAGTAGAAAGTAAATGCCAAAGCCCCGCCCCCCGATAAAATCACGCGCCAGATCAGTCGGGGTTGTTTCCTTGCTAAATGCACCCGTTGCCAGGTTGACACGCAGGATCTTTCCACCATATCCATTCATGTTGGTCTCCTTATGCCACCACCGGTTCGATTTCGGCGATCCACAGGGCGCTCGTGCCGCATACGCTGACGCAATCGCCGCACAGGTCACATTTCCAGGCCGTGTTTGCCAGTTCAGCGCGTAGGAACATCACGCCCTCCGGGCACTCAGGCACGCAGGCTTCACACAGGTTGCATTCGTCAAACTCAACATAATATGCACCCTGTTCATCCTGCTTGATGGCCTCGGTTGGACATACCGCAGCACAGTCACCGCACTGTGTGCAAACTTTGACATTATATACACCAGGTGTCGGGAAATGAGGTTCGATGACGAGGGCGGATTTCTTGGGATTGTTCTCACCAAACAAATTAAGAGAACAGGCCACCCGGCAGGCATTGCAGCCGGAACATTTCGCACTATCCACGTAAAGCCGCATAGATTGCTCCTTTCAAATACGATGGATTCAATTGTCCTCATTATAGTTTAATATTTCACACCCCTGAAGGATAGAGACATTATTCCTTATTTATCATGCAGGGCTTCCTATTTATACCCTATTTCGTCCCTGAATCATCTATAATTGAGACAGATGGAAAATAACCTTCTTCCTCGTATCGGCACATTCTTCATTGTAATTGGTCTCGGGTTGTTTGTTTTGTTCATCGGATCCGTATTCAGCAGCGGTATGCAACTCTCATACTTTTTACTGTCAGCAGTTATGTTCTTCCTGGGAACGGTCCTACGGCGACGCGCTACGCACCAGCCAAGCGGGCGGTTCGGGAGTATCAATAGAATACGGGAGAGAAACCACAAAGACCCCGAGGATAAGTAGAAAAAAAGGAAAATCTTCTGGAAATGACCAAATTGATCCCCCTCTCAGAAGCCATAGCTCAACATGTCCATGACGGTAACACGGTCTATGCAGCCGGGTTCACCCACCTGATCCCGTTCGCTGCCGGGCATGAGATCATCCGCCAGAAAAAACGTGACCTGGTGCTGGCTCGTGCCACGCCAGATCTGATCTACGACCAGTTGGTGGCAGCGGGGTGTGCCCGCAAGGTAATCTTCTCCTATATGGGCAACCCGGGGGTCGGATCCCTGCGCATCGTCCGGACGGAGATCGAAGCAGGCCGGCTGGAATGGGAGGAATTCTCCCACTTTGGCATGATATCCCGACTGCAGGCCGGGGCAGCAGGGTTGCCTTTCATGCCGATGAACCAGACCGGCGCAACTGACCTGGAACGTGCCAACCCTTGCATCCAACGCGTTACTGATCCTTATTCCGGCCGTGAGGTAATCGTTGTCCCGGCGCTGAACCCGGATGTGGCGATTGTGCATGTCCAACGCGCCGACATGGATGGCAATGCCCACCTGTGGGGTATCGTTGGCGAACAAAAGGAAGTGGCCTTCGCCTCAAAACGTGTGATCCTGACCGCCGAAGAGATCGTGGACGAAGCCGTCATCCGTTCCGACCCGAACCGGACGCTGATACCCGGCTTCATCGTAAGCGCAGTATGTCACGTTCCTGGGGCAGCTCACCCATCCTATGCACAGGGTTATTACGACCGTGACAACGACTTTTACCTGAAATGGGACAAGATCAGCGAGTCTGCAGAGGCGGTAAAAGGCTTCCTGGATGAATGGGTTTACGGTGTTAAGGACCGTAGCGAATATTGGCAGAAACTTGGGCAGGATGTCCGTGATCGCCTGAAGGTGCAACCTCGTCCCAGCGCGGTTGTTGATTATGGAGAGTACTAAAATGGCGACCCTGACCTACTCATCTGCCGAATTGATGATCGTGAACGCCGCTCGCCTGCTCAAGGACGGCGATGTCGTATTCGTGGGGGTCGGGCAGCCCAATCTGGCCTGCAATCTTGCCAAACGGACACATGCCCCTAACCTGGTCATGATCTACGAAGCTGGTGTGATTGGCGCTGAACCCGCTCGCCTGCCGCTCTCCATTGGCGACCCAACCCTGGTCAGCGGAGCTCTTTCAGTGGTAAGCATGTACGATATTTTCGCCAACTATCTCCAACGTGGGAACGTGGATGTCGGTTTCCTGGGTGGTGCACAGATCGATCGTTATGGCAACATTAATGCTACTTTTATCGGTAATGACTACACGCATCCCACAGTGCGCCTACCTGGATCTGGGGGGGCACAAGAAATTGCTGCCTGGGCAAACCGCTGTTACATCATGACTCCCCACCAGAAACGCCGCTTCCCCGAAAAAGTGGACTTCATGACTTCCGCTGGATATCTCAACGGCGCAGACGATCGAGCCAGGGCAGGCTTGCGCGGTAAAGGACCGGTGGCTGTGGTCACCGATATCGGTATGCTGGAACCCGACACGACTGGCGAACTGGTTCTGACAGCGCTACATCCCGGTAAAACTGCCGATGAGGCGGTCAACAACACTGGCTGGATGTTGAAAGTTGCCACTAAACTGCGTACAACCGACGAAATCACTGGTAAAGAACTCAGGATCCTGCGGGAAGAATTGGATCCCTCAGGCATTCACCTGAAAGGCGGATAAGTAAAAGAAGCTGCCAATATCAAGCGAGTAATGAGTAAAATAGGACCGTCTCATTACTCTTTTTTTTATTGGAAGGTTTTCCTTTATGAAAATAACAACTGTTTTCTTCGACCTGGGTTCCACCCTTGTCTACAGTAAAGACCCCTGGCCACCGATATACGAGCAGGCCGACCGGGCCATGGTCGGGGTACTTCGGCGCGCTGGCATCTCCATCAATCAGGCTTCCTTCCTTACTGAATTCGGCGGATTCATTCAATCCTATTATCAAAAACAATATGAAGACAATATTGAGCCAACCTCTCTTGCCGCCCTGCGAAACCTACTCATCCAAAAAGGGTTCCCTGATGTACAGGATGTAGTTTTACTCGAAGCCATGGAAGCGATGTATGCCGTCACTCAAAAGAACTGGTACCAGGAAGAGGATGCTATCGAGACTCTTGAAATACTTAAAAGCCGAGGGTACCGCATGGGTATCATTTCCAACACATCAGACGACCAGAATGTACAGGGGATCGTTAACCAGTCGGGATTACGCCCATATTTCGAATACATTCTGACCTCGGCTGCACTTGGGATCCGTAAACCAGATATGCGCATTTTCCAGGCAGCTCTGGACCATTTCCAGGTGCCGCCGGTAGCAGCTGCCATGGTGGGGGATTTGCTGCAAACCGATATGCTAGGTGCAAACCAGATGGGTATTTACAGCATCTGGATCACTCGCCGTGCCCGGGTTCCTGGGGAGGGCGAACTTGGGATCCAACCGCAGGCAGTGGTGACCGCTCTTAACCAGATCCCGCCCTTGCTGGTTGATGTGGAAAGAGACTACACCGAAGGGTTTGTTTGACGCACGTATATTATTATTAAAACCGCCGAACAGCTATTAATAGAAGGAAACCAGGACTGCTGTTTATCAGTTCTGGATTTATCTTTATGAATCATTCCTGCAAACTTACATTATAATTCGGCGATCAATTCTGAAAGGATTATGTCATGACCAGCACTGTTTACTTCGGAACCGCCCGCCAATCCCGACTGGAAGCCAGGGAAACCCTTCCGGCAAAACTCGACTTGATACTCGAGAAATTACAGATCCGCGAACGCGTTAAAGATGAGATGGTGATTATCAAGATGCATACCGGGAACAATATCGGTTATTCCACGATCCACCCGGTCTTCGTGCGGCGGGTCGTTCAGGCGGTCAAGGACGGCGGAGGCAAACCCTTCATCGCGGATGTCAATTGGGATGTTAGCGGAGCCGAGACGCGGGGCTACACCCATGAGACCCTGGGCTGCCCGATTTACCCGGCTGCCGGCCCGGACGAGAAATATTTTTACGAATATGAAAAAACCTTCAAGAACATCAAAAAATGGAAACTGGCCGGGATGGTAAAAGATGCCACCTTCCTCATTAACTTCTCACATGTCAAAGGGCATCCATCCTGCGGGTTTGGAGCTGCATTTAAAAACCTGGCCCTGGGCTGCATGGCAGGTGAAACGCGCGGGGAAATGCACGATTCCATGCACTTCGATCAATACTGGTTCCCCGAAAAATGCTCCAATATCGAAACGATCCGGATGATCGCAGCGGCTTGTCCATTTGAGGCCATTGTAGAAGACAAAAAGAACCCCGGGCAGATGCATCTGCACATGGAACAGTGCAACCAATGCGGGCGCTGCCTGCAGGTGGCGCCTGAGGGCAGCCTTAAGATCGATGCTGCCAACTTTCATGCCTTTCAGGAAGCGTGTGCCATCTCGACGAGCATCACGCTCTCCACTTTCCACCCCAAAAAAGTGACTCATCTTTCCCTGGCCACGCACATGACCCCGGTCTGCGACTGCTTCGGGTTCACCTCCATGCCCATACTGCCGGACGTGGGGATCTTTGGGTCGGATGATATCATCGCCATCGAGCGCGCCGTCCTGGACTCGACTGCCGGGATGAAGCTCATCGAGGAGAACCTGCCGCTGGTGATGGAAGTCCACACCCGCCAGGGTCACCCATTCCAGCAGCTTCACGGTCCGCTAAAAGATCCCTATATGGTTACCGAATACGGCGAGAAACTTGGGCTTGGCAGCCGCGACTACGAATTGGTAGACGTTCTTCCGCTGGAAAAGGTGGAGCACGCCGCCCTGCCATATATCCCGGCAAAGTAACCTCTTAAAAATAAATATCAAGCCAAAGATCCACTAAGGTCAGGCGAGAAGCCCCCTGGGATGTCCTGGGTAGAACCTGGCTGTAGCTCATCGCCAAATCACTGGTATTAATAGAATATCAGGCAGTATAATCCTCTCTATGAGCGACCTGTTCGACCATGCTATGCAGGAACGAATGAATGCCGAGGCTCCCCTGGCTGCCAGGATGCGCCCGCGCACGCTGGACGAATTTGTCGGGCAGGAGCATATTATCGGCCCGGGAAAATTGCTGCGACGCGCTATCGAATCGGACCGGCTTTTCTCGTCCATCATCCTGTGGGGCCCACCCGGCACCGGCAAGACCACCCTGGCCCAGGTCATTGCCAATCGCACCCAATCCCATTTTGAGACGCTCTCCGCAGTGCTGGCTGGCAAGGCTGAACTCAAGGAAGTGATCGATGCGGCGCTCGAACGGCGCCGGATGTACCAAAAAAAAACGACCCTTTTTGTAGATGAAGTCCATCGCTGGAACAAAGCCCAGCAGGATGCCCTTCTGCCGCATGTCGAGAACGGGACGGTGTTGCTGATCGGCGCCACCACGGAAAATCCTTACTTCGAGGTGATCGGTGCACTGGTCTCCCGAAGCCGGGTCTTCCAATTATTGCCTCTGACCGGCGAGCAGACTGGCAAAATCCTGGATTCAGCCCTCGCCGATCGTGAACGCGGTTATGGTATGCGCCCCGTGAAGCTGGACGACGATGCGCGTTCCCACCTGATCGACGTATCCGGCGGGGATGCGCGCAACGCTTTGAATGCACTTGAACTGGCAGTAGAGTCCACGCCGGAAGAGAACGGTGCCATCCATATCAACTTGGAGGTGGCTCAGGAATCCATCCAGCGGCGGGCCGTCCTGTACGATAAGGATGGGGACGCCCATTACGATACAATCTCCGCCTTCATCAAGTCGGTGCGTGGCTCTGACCCGGATGCATCCCTCTACTGGCTTGCAAAAATGCTCTATGCTGGGGAAGACCCGCGCTTTATCCTGCGGCGGCTTATCATCCTGGCCGGGGAGGATATCGGTCTGGCCGATCCACTGGGATTGGTGGTGGCCACGTCTGCCATGCAGGCCTTTACTTTCATCGGCTTGCCGGAAGGGGTTTATCCGATCGTCGAAGCAACTCTTTACCTTGCTACCGCACCCAAATCGAATACAGCGACCTCTTATTTCAAGGCCTTTGAGCGTATCGAGCAGGAAGGTGTAGGGAATGTGCCCACCCACCTGCAGGATGCCAGCCGGGATGCCGTTGCATTAGGGCATGGACAGGGTTACATCTATCCCCACATGAACGAAGATCACTTCGCCCCCCAACAGTACCTGCCCAAGGAACTGCTGGGAACTTATTTCTACAAACCATCCAGCGTTGGTCACGAAGTGGAGATTGCTGAACGCTTGAAACGCTGGCGCGAAGCCCAGCGCGAAGCCCTGGGTATCACCCATCTCGAAGAGATTCCTGACCTGACGCAGGAACAGATCGACGCAATGAAGCGGAAGATAAAGTAAATAAATCCTCAACCGTATCGAACGAAAAGAGAGGAGATAAATTTCGATTGAAGGCATTAAAGTTTGCTGGGGTATAATTAATAAAATGGAACCCACTCCTTATTCTCCTTTTCGTTCCTATCTTGCTTCATTCATAATCCTCTTTATTATCGGTTGGGGGAGCGTGGCAGTATCCATTTTTACACTCACCCCCACAGTATGGGCACGCTGGTTATTTTTCTTTGGTGGCACACTTGGCCTGATTAGCCTAGCCCTGCCGGTGACCTGGTTCCTCAACCTGCGTTTTCAGTCTGAACCGCCAGCTGGAGCAGCGGTGATCGTTCGACAGGCAATCTGGGTCGGTGTATATGGAGCATTACTGACCTGGCTCCAGCAGGAGCGCCTGGTTACCCTTTGGACCGGTCTTGGTCTGGCTGCTGGCCTGGGTGCCATCGAATATCTCATCCGGATGAGGGAAATATCCCGCTGGCAACCATCTTTTCCTCCTGGATCGGCAACCGATGACCAGCAGCCAGTGAACGGAGATCGGACGGTTGCGGATAATGACCCAATAGCGAAATGAACCTGCGCGGACTCCCGTCGGTTGAACAACTTCTCCAGACCCATTTGGCAGCCGAATTGATTGCCAGTTACGGCCGTCCCGCCACTCTGAAGGCCATCCGCCTCTCCCTGAACGAAATACGGGACAAAGTTTCAATGTCGGGTGAACCCACCATTCCTGATCGGGAAAAGATCCTCAACCAGGCATCTTCCTTATTACACTCCTGGACAGCTCCGTCTTTAATACCCGTGATCAATGCCAGCGGTGTCATCCTTCACACCAACCTTGGCCGTGCTCCACTCTCCAGCTCCGCGATCCAAAACATCGAGATCATCGCACGCGGATACTCAAACCTTGAATTCGACCTGGAGACTGGCAAGCGAGGCAGTCGTCTGATTCACGCTGAAACTTTGCTACAGCACCTGACTGGCGCGGAAAATGCCCTGGTGGTCAATAACAATGCTGCGGCAGTCCTGCTGGTTTTATCTGCCCTGGCGAACAAAAAGAATGTCATCATTTCCCGCTCACAACTGGTTGAAATAGGCGGCGGGTTTCGAGTTCCGGATGTAATGAAACAGTCCGGAGCAAGATTGGTTGAAGTGGGCAGCACTAACCGTGTTCATCTTACTGACTATGAGCATGCCTTGGCCGAGCCGGCTGCCTTGGTCATGCACGCTCACCACTCAAATTTCAAGATGATCGGCTTCACTGAGGAGCCTGGAAATAAGGAAATTGCGGACCTTGCACACAAATCCGGTGTTCTATTCGTAGACGACCTTGGATCCGGTTCGCTTCTGTCGACCGAAAGTTACGGAATAGCACATGAGCCTACAGTCCAGGAATCGCTTGTAGATGGCGCGGACCTGGTATGTTTTTCAGGAGACAAGCTGCTCGGTGGACCACAAGCAGGTATCATTATTGGCAAGTCTGAATTGCTGGTAAAAATTAAAAAGCATCCATTGTCACGTGCCCTGCGAGCCGATAAACTCTGCCTGGCTGCATTGACAGCGACCCTTTTACACTACCTGCGGGACGAGGCTGTAAGTGAAATTCCCATCTGGCGCATGATATCATACACACCGAAACAAGTGAAAATGCGCGCCGAAGCCTGGTGTGCCAAACTCGGACAGGGTGAGGTTGTTGCTAGCGACTCCACCATTGGCGGGGGAAGTTTGCCGGGTGAATCCTTACCAACCTGGGTCCTGGCACTCACTGTCAACAGCCCGGACAAGTTCCTGGAAAAACTAAGACAGGGACAGCCTCCCCTTATAGCTCGGACTGATAAAGACCGCATCCTTCTTGACCCGCGGACAGTCCTGCCAGAACAGGATGGTGCCTTGCTGGTCAACCTTACAAATGCCCTTAGATCCTAAAGGCGTAAACGGATTTTTTGAAAATATTTAAAATTGGTAGATGAACCTATGACCTTAAATGCTGATGTAAACCGTGTCCTGCAAAATACCAGTCGGACGTTTTTTATTCCGATCATCCGTCTACCCGCCAGGCTGCAGGAAACCGTTGCATGCGCCTATCTCTGCATGCGAGCGATTGATGAGATTGAGGATCACCCTAATCTGGATAGGAACTCCAAGGCAGCTTTGTTGCGCGGGCTGGGTCCGCTTTTACAGGCTCATATAGGCCTGGGTAATCGGCATACGGGTGTAGCTGAACTTGATATTCTTTTCTCTCCTTATCGTTCCATCCTCCCTGAGGTCACCTTACGGATTGGTGAGTGGCTATCAGGGACTCCTGCTGAAATTGCCCCGCGCATTTGGGACGCAACCACGGCCATGGCCGAGCGGATGGCATATTGGGTGGAGAAGGATTGGCATATTCAAACCGAAGCCGACCTCAACGGGTACACTTTTTGCGTTGCTGGCGCAGTCGGATTGCTGATTTGCGATGTATGGGGTTGGTTCGATGGTACGCCGATCGACAGGATGAATGCAGTCCATTTTGGACGTGGTCTGCAGACGGTCAATATTCTTCGCAACAGAGCTGAAGATACTGATAGGGGGGTGAATTTTTATCCCTCCGGTTGGACAGATCAAAATATGTTTTTATATGCAAGGAAAAACCTTGACCTCGCCAAAGCCGGAATCAATAGTATGCCAAAAAGTTCTTTTAAGTTTTTTGTGGAGATACCGCTTCTCCTGGCTGAAGCCACCTTGAATGCCATTCAAAGCGGGGTTGGTAAATTGTCCCGCGAGCAGGTCATGCAGATTGTGGGACAAACCGGTTAATGCCTTTGCTGTTAAAAGAAAAATCCGATGATTTTTTCGTCTGATCATGGAAGGATTTAATGTCGAGTTTAAGGATAAGAATACATCTACCCAAAATTCCCTGGTATATCCTGGTCATTCTGGCACTTGGTATCCTTGTGCGCACTCTGCACCTCTTTTTTATTTCCTTCGATGCTCCGTTCCACCTGGGTGGTCTATATTATGAGTTCTCCCGCCAAATAATCCTAAACCATTTTGCTCTGCCTTCAAATATCCCGTATTACTCGCCCGGAGGCATTCCTTTTGTCTATCCCCCTCTCTCTTTTTACCTTCAGGCAGTCGTAATAAAACTTTTTTCTCCACCCCTTTTTGTGACGGTTGATTTGCTGCCACCTCTGCTCGCAGCTCTGTCTGTCCCCGTCTTCTACTGGATGATCGTCCAGCTGACAGAAGACCATCAGATCCAAGCGGCTTCCTTGTTCGCTTTTGCATTAATGCCCAGCGCCTTTGTTAACCAAATTGAAGGAGCCGGCTTGGCTGAGGCTTGCGGGACCTTGACCCTGCTTGCCTTCTTGGGTCTGTTGTTCCGTGCTGGGAAGGCGCCCCGTCTATCCACCACCATCTTGGCAGGGGTAATGCTGGGGCTGTGCATCCTATCAAGCCCCGGAAGTGCCTATGGAGCTGTGATCATCTCAGTATTATTTTTCCTTATAGCGCTGGGGAAAAACCTGAAAAAGCGCTCTTCTAGAAGTACGGCATTGTTACTCCTCACAGGACTAACCGGTCTGGTTGTTTCTGCACCCTATTGGCTGACAATTATCCTTCACCACGATCTCGGCATATTCATGAACGCTTTTTTATCCCAACACGCTGATGGGGCAATTATTAATCAGATCAGGTATATGATCACCTTCAAGCCAGCAGATATGATCCTCTTCGTTTCTGATGAGGGTACTTATGGATTTCTCTTCGACTGGCTTATCCTTGCCGGGCTGATCTGGGCCATGTTAAACAACCGGTTTTATTATGTAGTGATCTTTTTTACCCTCTGGTTGGTACCCCGCCTTGGGAGTTGGCTGGTTGCCATCCCCGGCGCACTGCTGGCAGGGTTTGGCATTGTTTACCTCGTCTGGCCTCTCTTCCAGAATGCATTTTCGTCGCATAAGGTAAATGAGCGCCCACCTTTGGCGCCCGGGGTACTTTTACTGATCCTGGCCATGGTGCTAATTGCATCTCCCCTGTTGGCAGTGCATGATATGCTTAATCGGGTTGAATTGAAGTTCACTCCCGTTGAGGCAGTGACCCTGTACCAGGAGCAGGCTGCAATCCCTGAAAATGCGCATGTGTTGATTGCTGGGAATGGTGCCCTGCGTGAGTGGGCTCCGGCATTGTTGGAACGTGAAGTCTTGAATTGCCAGTTTGGCCTTGAATGGAAACCGGCCGATTTAAAGATAGTGTACCTTATCAACGATGCACTTGATAGAAATGATCTGGCGAAAGCCATGACGATCATCCATGCCTATACCGGCGATACAATAGTGTGGCTCGTTGGCGATCCCAACCAGGTTGCCAAACTGGCAGCAGGCGCTATTCCATCGCTTGAAGTCTCCATCCAGAAACAAACCCCGGATCTCGTTTTTGCAATAATACAGACAAAGTAGATTGCTAGAAAACCTGCCATCAAGGAATAAACCCAGATGAAATCCAACCTTGACGCCCTCATGATTAAAAAGGATCTCGATACATTGATTGTTATGGGAAACGCAACCCATAACCCACCCATGTATTACATGACCGGTGGCGGCCATGTCAGCTCAGCCCTGCTTATTAAAAAACGCAGCGGGGAAGCTGTACTGTTTTGCAACGATATGGAGCGCGAGGAGGCGGCCAAATCAGGGTTGAAAGTCGTTCCTTTCAGCGCTTACAATTATGAAGCTGCCCTCAAGGAAGCCGGAGGCGATCCGGCACTGGCTTCTGCCATCCGCTTAAAACAGATTTTCATGGACAACGACATTCATGGAAGGGTTGGAGTTTACGGAATCACCGACCTGGGATCGGCATTTGCCACCTTCACACACCTGCAAATTCTCATGCCGGAGCTTCACCTTATGGGTGAAGCACAGGATGACTCGCTTTTTATGGTTGCCATGGAAACAAAGGACGATAACGAAGTTGCCCGGATCCGAAAGATGGGCAAGGTGACCACCACAGTAGTAGACCGGGTGGAAAATTTCCTAACCAGCTGTGATGTAAGTGATGATGAAGTCCTGCTGAAAAAGGATGGCTCCCCTCTTACCATTGCAGATGTCAAATCCCGGATCGACATGTGGTTGGCCGAATTAGGCGCCGAGAACCCTGAAGGATGCATTTTTGCCATCGGTCGGGATGCGGGGATCCCCCATTCCACCGGTACGTCCACCGATCTGCTAAGGCTGGGGCAGACCATCGTCTTTGATATTTACCCATGTGAAGCGGGCGGCGGTTATTTCTATGATTTTACCCGCACCTGGAGCCTCGGGTACGCCACTCCTGAGACACAGGATCTTTACAATCAAGTGAAAACCGTCTACGACAAAGTGACTGAAAACTTTGACCTGAATGTCCCATTCAAAGATTACCAACGGCTGGTCTGCGAAGAGTTCGAGAAGAACGGACACAAGACCCCACTCCACACTCCCGCTCCAATTGAAGGCTATGTCCACTCGCTGGGGCACGGTGTGGGGTTGAATATCCATGAACGCCCATTTTCTGGTTTAAGCGCCTCAGATGATAACATACTGAAACCGGGTGTGGTCATCACTTCTGAACCCGGTCTGTATTATCCCGAAAGGGGCATGGGTGTGCGCATTGAAGATACATTGTGGGTACGTCCGGATGGGACGATGGAAATCCTGGCTGAATATCCGTATGACTTTGTGCTTAAGATGAAAAAATGGAAAAAGAAGTTATGAGCTCCTTTCCTGCCGCTCGAATTCTTGGTATCGAAACCTCCTGTGATGAAACTGCCGCGGCAGTTCTTGAGAACGGGCGCATTCTCATCGCCTCCACAGTTGCATCTCAGATGGATGTACACGCCCGGTATGGAGGGGTATATCCTGAAGTGGCCTCACGCCAGCATGTACTTTCGATCATGCCGGTCATCGAAGAAACAATGGCAAAGGCCCACCTGGTCATCCAGGATATTGACGCCATAGCTGCCACACGCGGACCCGGCCTAGCCGGAGCGCTGGTTGTAGGGTTGAATGCAGCCAAGGGCCTCGCCCTGGGTGCGGGACTGCCATTGGTCGGTGTGAATCACCTGGAAGCTCACATCTACTCAGCATGGGTCCATAACCCAGATGATAGCCCGCCCCCGGAGCCTCATTTCCCGCTGATTGCCCTGCTTGTATCGGGTGGTCATACCGAACTAAACTTTATGGAAGACCATCTCAACTATAAACGTCTTGGCGCCACTTTGGATGATGCTGCCGGTGAGGCCTTTGACAAGGTAGCGCGCCTGCTCGGATTGCCGTATCCTGGCGGCCCATCTATACAGAAAGCTGCAGAAGAAGGCGACCCGCAGGCCTATAAATTCCCACGGGCCTGGTTGGAAGGGACCTGGAATTTTTCGTTCAGCGGTCTGAAAACCGCGGTGCTCAAAGAAGTTAAAAAACTGGGCGGCGACCCGATCCCCCTGGCTGACATGGCAGCCAGTTTCCAGGCGGCGGTCGTGGATGTCCTGTTCAATAAAACACTGAAGGCAGCACGTGAATTCGGCGTGGATCAAATAATTGTGGCTGGGGGGGTTTCAGCCAACAATCCGCTCCGGAACGCATTCCTGGCCCAAGATGAGTTCACGGTTAACATCCCACACCTATCCCTGTGTACCGACAATGCGGCCATGGTCGCTGCAGCAGGATTTTATCGCTATTCTCTTGGGCATCGTGACGGGCTGGAGATCGATGTGCTGCCCACCTGGCCTTTATCCTAACGACCTGACAGTAAAAGAGGCGACCCAAGAGAGGTCGCCTCTTTTATTTTTAAAACGGTCTGATCCCGTCTGGTATGGGGCACTGGTAAGGTGTCCTTTTTATCTTTTTCTCGAATTCCTCCCAAGCCGCTTTTAACCGGTCGGGATGTAACATGAATTCCTGCGCTGCCAATCCCATCACTTTCGCCGCATAGAGCATGCCTTTATGCCCTATGCTCATCCCGGATTGTGCAACGATCTGCCATGAATGGCTGGGGGAATTGAGTGCAGCGCATGTTGTTTCAATTTGCCCGGTCGGGGTTACCCAGCTGACATCACCCACATCCGTGGAACCTGGTGTAACAAAGTCCATTTGAACGTTCGGCATCACCGGCTCGAGAAGCACCGTTTCTGGAGGAACCAGGTTTTTTGCTTCCTTGCCGTACATCTTGACAAGCAGTCCGCTCACATCACCATCCGTGCAGGTAGTCGATATTTGCCTGGCAAATTCAATCTCTTCAGGTTCATAATCAGGTGCGCCGACCTGGACCATTTTTTCATAGAGCACATCGGTGATCGTATCATTGAGCAGAAGGTTTGACATCCCTTTTTGAAAAATTATTTCCACTTCCGTACCCGTCATCAGCGCAGCACCTTTGGCAATATCCACCACACGCTGGTATATTTCATATACCTGGTCGAGAAGCGGGGCACGGATAATATACTGCGACTCAGCAAGCGGCGGGACCACGTTCGCAGCAGAGCCGCCTCCATTGGTGATGATGTAGTGGATCCGGGCATCGGGAATAAGATGCTCGCGCAGATAATTTGAGCCAACATTCATAAGTTCCACGGCATCCAAGGCGCTTCGGCCATTATAGGGGTCATATGCGGCATGAGCTGCCTTGCCATGAAAACAAAAATTGACTTTAATGTTGGCAAGCACGTTTACACCCACTATCCCATTGTACACATCAGGGTGCCAGCAAAGGCTGAGATCGACATCACTGAAAACACCGGCCTTCACCATGAAGGTTTTTCCGGAGCCATTCTCTTCTGCAGGGCAGCCATAGAACCGGATCGTACCCTTGATTCCATCGGAATGGATTACCTGCTGCACTGACATAGCAGCAGCCAGGCTGGCCACACCCAACAAGTTATGACCGCAACCATGACCATTCCCGCCATCTTCACGGGGTTTTTGAAATGCTACAGCTTCCTGACTCAAACCGGGAAGCGCATCATATTCACCGAGGATTGCGATGATGGGCTTGCCTGTTCCATAACTGGCAATAAAAGCCGTGGGAATTTCAGCCACCCCGCCCTGAACCTGGAATCCAGCCTCTTCCAGTGCGGCTGCCAATAAATGTGAAGAACGCTGCTCAGTGAAACCTAGTTCAGCGAATTTCCAGATTTGATCACTCAGGTCGGTAAAACGTTCTTTTTTCGCTTCAACCCAATCCGGGATATTCATTGTTCTTCTCCTTCTTTTTTTCCCTACTATACACCCAACTAAAATAAAAAGTGAAGTAAATTATTTCACCTTCTTGATTAAAAACGCAAACCCCTGAGGGACTGGCCCAAGTCCCGGCGGGGTTTGTGAGGAGGAGAATACAAATCTTATTATATGGATTAAGATAAAAATAAGATGAATAAAAGATAAAGGAGAGATTAGAGAATTGGGCTTGATTAAATGGGAGCAGATGGTAAATGATAAGCGAAAATATTTTTCTTACCAATTTCTGGTTAATTTCTCAATAAATAGCAAGGATTTCATCCTTTGTAACTGGCCCCTCGCGCAATACTTTTAACTCTGCTCCAAGACAATCCACCACAGTGGATGGAACCCCTCCTGGTGTCTTACCACCGTCCAGGATCAGGGCAATCCGCCCGGAAAGTTGACCCAAAACCTCCTCTGCTGTCGAAGGGCTTGCTCGGCCGGAAAGATTGGCTGAGGTAACTGCCATCGGCCCGACCAGGCGTAACAAACTGCGCGCGATGAGATAATCTGGCATGCGCACACCCACAGTCGGCGTGGAGGAGACCTGTTTGGGCAGGTCTGGCCGTTTTGGTATTATTAGGGTCAATGGTCCAGGCCAGAAACGTGCAGCCAGTTTGAGCGCAATTACTGGTATATCCATTGAAACTTTCATCAAGTCATTTATATCCCCGATCAAAATCGGAATGGATTTTTCCACCGGGCGGTTTTTCGCCTGATAAATGTCCTCGATGGCTTGACCGTTAAAAGCCGATACGCCCAGACCATAGACCGTATCCGTGGGAAAAGCCACCAACCCACCATTATTCAATATTTCCAGAGCGCTACTCATGGCTCCAGGATGATTAATCGGGATTAAGATTGTGTCCATCTTTGACTTCAAGCGTTGTTTCCAAGAAGGGTTGCTAGATTTGGATTTCCAACAACCGGTCATGGCCGGAGAGATCCTTGTGGAGGTGGATATGGGCCTCCGTGAATATATCCTGGGCAAAGGACAGGACCGCCAGACCTTCTGCTGCCTCAATCTCCATAAGCAGCATTCCACCTGGAAGAAGACGTGTGGGTGCTTCCATAAGCAGGCGACGGATCAAGACCATCCCATCCACACCTCCGTCCAAAGCCACATTTGGTTCGCGGCCATAAATGGGCAGTTCATGAAGGGTGCCGGTTGGGATATAGGGCAGGTTGGCAACAATAAGATTGAAGTTGGAATATTCTAAAAAAAGATCACCGCAAGTTATTTCCATCCGCCCCCTCACCTCGTGGTTAGCAGCATTGCGCCTTGCTACTTCGACAGCTGCAGGGGATATATCCATGGCCTCCACGTGTAAATCTGGGACATTCACAGCCAGGGTGATACCAATGCAGCCTGACCCGGTGCCGACATCGGCAACATAACGGCATTCAGGCCGTGTGCGCAACCAGGCCAGCGCCAGTTCGATCAACAATTCAGTCTCAGGGCGTGGAATAAGCACACTTGGGGTCACTTCAAACTCGAGGCCAAAAAAAAACCAGTGACCTAAAACATAGGGGAGTGGTTCCCCCGCCTCCAGCCGGGAAGTAAGCTTCGCTAAAGCTGCAATCCTGTTTCGGGTCAGGGGCAACTCTGGATGAGACAACACCCACGACCTTGGCCTATCCAGCAGATGCGCCAGTAAGTTCTGAGAATCGAGACCCGCCGTTTCGCTGGTTTTCTCCAAACGGGAAGTAAGTATATTGAGGATTTCCCCAACGGTCTGCCCCACGACCATATTAGTCATTATCTAGCATTCCACTGGCTGAAAGGCGATCTGCCTCGTCGCGCGTGGAGAGTTCATCAATAAATTGATCAATACCACCTTCCATCACCACTGGAAGGTTAAAAATTGAAACGTTAATGCGGTGATCGGTGACGCGATTCTGGGGATAATTATAAGTGCGGATCTTTTCAGAACGTTCTCCGCTCCCAACCTGTGAACGGCGATCTGCATCCTGCTTGGAACGACGCTTTTCTTCCTCGATCTCATAAAGTCTTGCACGCAGGATGGACATGGCTCGTAGTTTATTTTGCAACTGCGAGCGCTCGTCCTGGACAGCCACCACCATGCCAGATGGCAGGTGGGTGATACGAATTGCTGTGGCATTCTTCTGGACATTCTGACCACCCGCCCCCGAGGAACGAAATACGTCAATTTTTAGATCCGAATCAGCAATTTCTATATCCACATCCTCCACCTCCGCCAGAACTGCCACGGTGGCAGTCGAAGTATGGATGCGTCCCGAAGACTCGGTGGTGGGGACACGTTGAACACGGTGGACACCCGACTCGTATTTAAGTCTCGAAAATGCACCCTTTCCCTTGACCTGGAAAACGACTTCCTTGAACCCTCCCACACCAATGGCGTTGGAGTCCATCATTTCGATTTTCCAGCCCTGACGTTCAGCATACCGTGTATACATGCGATACAAATCGGCGGCAAAGATGGCCGCTTCCTCCCCACCGGTTCCAGCGCGGATTTCTACAAAGACGTTTTTATCATCGCGCGGATCCTTGGGAGCCAACATCAGCTTAAGTTCTTTTTCAAGGGCAGTGGTGCGCGGTTCCAGATCGGAGATCTCGGATTCAGCCAGCGCACGCATCTCTGGATCATCTTCTACCCCGACAACAGCACGGGCTTCGTCAAGCCGCGCCATATCACGGCGGTATTCTTTTGACTTATTGAAGATAGGTTCCAGATCGATACGTTCTTTGTTCAATTCAGCGACGCGCTGGTAGTCCTCTCCCGCATCCAAAAGAAGGCGGTTAAGCTCTTCGTAACGTTTTTCGATCCCGAATAATTTTTCGAGCATAAAATCCTTTTTCTCTCCACAAATTGGAACTAGATCCCGATTGTTTTTTTTCTTCGCTTTCATTTATCTGGGGATTGCGAACAAATCCAAAACGAATGAGGACCCATAAACTCTGCATGGTAACCAACCCAAATCCGCAGAGGGGAAATTGCTTATTTACTTGGTGATTAATGACAAAACCATGGTCAAGAGAATAATGACTGATAAGATAACAAACATAATCCGATAAGCTCGTGTCTGACGCTGAGTCTTGGTAAGTTTTTGAGTTTTTCCTTTTGCCATTTGATTTCATCCTTGGTACATTAGGGTTTATTTCAAACCGTGGGCCTGGAACGCCACCTTCATGGCATTTTCCAATTCTTCAATGGCAACCGGCTTGGTCACATAGGAATCTGCTCCGAGGGCCATAGCCTTGTCCACCATGACGTCGGCTGCTTCTGTGGAGAGCATGACAACTGGAATATTCATCGTGTTTTTGCGGTGGCGGAGGAATTCCAGAAAGTCAATCCCACTCACTTCCGGCATATTTATATCCAGGATAAACAGGTCAG
>Ga0207931_1000175_pt1 | contig 24673 bp, 16 predicted proteins | sample NGESurdeep092012_2_FD_184478 | JGI IMG/M metagenome (GOLD analysis project Ga0207931, IMG submission 184478) | Arctic peat soil microbial communities from Barrow, Alaska - NGEE Surface sample 415-1 deep-092012 (SPAdes) | ecosystem: Environmental > Terrestrial > Soil > Wetlands > Peat ...
AAAAGGCAAAAGTGGATAAATTTCTTAAAGCATTTATATTCCTAAATTTAAAATGTATTTAATCTGACCCCCTTTCCCGTCCCGCCGAAGCGGGAGGCTTAATTTGTTCTCCTTCCCCCGTGGGGGAAGGTTGGGATGGGGGTAATAAATGCGCATGAAGAGCACAAAGGACGAACTTTAAGATAAATTTAAATATATCGATGAAATCACTCAGGTATGTTTTTTTGCTGTTATCAGTAATGATGCTTTTTACTCAAGGCTGCACTCAAAAAGCTGCCAACAAATCTCTTGCTTCTGTTCCGGAATGGTCCAAAGAAGCAATCTGGTACCAGGTCTTTGTAGAGCGTTTCAGGAACGGCGACACAACGAACGATCCGACTCCGTTTGATATGAAAGGATCATATCCTGAAAAGATACCCTCAGACTGGAAGATCACTCCATGGGGCCACGACTGGTATGCTCACGAACCATGGCTTGACAGCGTTAAAGCCAACGGCTTCTATTCAAAAATACAAGCACGCAGGTATGGCGGAGATCTGCAGGGTGTTCTCGATAAACTGGATTACCTCAGTGAACTGGGCATAAATGCAATATATTTTAACCCTCTCAATGATTCACCTTCACTTCATAAATACGATGCAAGGAATTATGCGCATATCGATCGCAACTTCGGGCCCGATCCGAAGGGCGACGTGACTGTCATGAATTCAGAGAACCCTGCTGATCCTTCAACATGGAAATGGACTGCAGCCGATAAGCTTTTTCTGAAAGTAATAGACGAGTGCCATAAAAGAGGAATAAGGATAATTATGGATTACTCATGGAACCATACAGGCCGTGACTTCTGGGCCCTGAACGATATAAGGAAAAACGGGGAAAAATCTCCATTTGCTGACTGGTATACAATAAGTCAGTTTGACGATCCGGCAACTCCTGCCGATGAATTAAAATATCAGGGCTGGGGCGGGAATAATCCATGGATGCCGGTATTTAAAAAAGATATTATACCTCCCGATGATAAGGTTATGCCATTTGAGGGGAACTTCCATTCTGAAACTCTGAAACAGCATATTTTTGATGTGTCAAAACGGTGGCTTGACCCGGATAAAGACGGAAATCCTTCTGACGGGGTTGACGGTTTCAGGCTTGACGTTGCAGGCGAAATACCGATGGGTTTCTGGCGTGAGTACAGGAAGGTTGTCAGGTCGGTGAACCCCGAAGCTTACCTTGTAGGAGAAATATGGTGGCTTGAATGGCCCGACAAGCTTCTTGATCCGTCAGTATATCTTGCCGGTGATCAGTTTGATGCAATAATGAACTACAGGTGGTACAGGGTCGCGAGGGGATTTTTCGGCCAGGCTGAACCAATACTTACGCCGACAGGCTTTGTAAGCGAAATAAACAGGATTGACAAGGGCATCAGTACCGGCAACCTCGAAGGTATGATGAATGTAGCCGCCACACATGATTCACCACGATTATCTACTTCTCTCTACAATAAGACGATGGACAAATACAACGCAAAACCATCTGACAATCCAGATTATAAGATCAACAAGCCCGATGACCTTACAAGAAGGGAGCAGATTCTTCTTCTTGTCCACCAGTTTACATTTATAGGCGCTCCTCATATATGGAATGGCGACGAGGTGGGCATGTGGGGCGCAGATGATCCGGATTGCCGCAAGCCTGTCGTATGGGGCGACATTACTTATGAGGATGAAAAGGCTGCCTATGATCCGTCAAAAACCCGTCCTGTCGATAAGGTAAGTCCTGATACCGCCCTGCTTACAATTTATAAGAGGCTCGTCAGGATGAGAAGGGAAAACCCTGTCCTTTCTTATGGCGCCCTGAATTTTTCTGTTGCTGATGATCAGAAAATGATTCTTGCTTACACAAGGACACTCGGGCAGGATGAGATTGTTTCTATCTTCAACAGATCAGGAAAAGAAGAATCACTCTTTGTGCCGGTGCAAAATAAAGGAACCTTCACCAATGTACTTTCACCGGGCCACGAATCATATAAATCACTTGATAAAGGTCTTGAGTTAAAAATTGAACCTTTGTCAGCGATGGTTTTGAAGAGAAACTGAATTATTTCCTGATTAACTTAACAGTCTGAGTTCTCAAAGGAGTTCTTACACTCACAAGAAAAATTCCATTCCCGGCATCGGTGCCGTTTTCTGTTTTCCCATCCCAGGTAACGATCTGCCTGCCATCTGGAAGAGTGCCCGTTCTTATCTGCCTGACAACCCTTCCTGTGATATCAAAAACAGTGAGTGTGACTGGTACAGGAATTATATTGTTTATTTCAAAATATACCGAACCTGCTGATGGATTCGGGTATGCAGAAACAAATTCTACATTTGCTGGGACATAATGATCCTCAATTCCGAGGATCAGTTTCGGTGATACCATTTTAACTGTCGAATAAAGACGGTATTCTCCGGGGCTGAGAGTGATTTGGGCATTCGGGTCGCTAATTATAAGTGAATCCCCGCTGAAATACTCATACCATTTTCCCGTGTTTGGGAAAGCCGGATCGATGGCCGACTGGGTTGTCCCGAAGTTACCAAGAATATTTACGCTCATTGTTGTACCGTTCAACTGGAGCCTTTTCACTGGAGAAGATAACGACCATGAATAATTGTCTGTGCTGAAAACCTCCTCGTTTTTTTTCAGATAGTTGAGAAGCCTATAGAACTGGTAAAGTCTATGCCGGTCGGTATCAGAATAGTAATCCCATTTTATAGGTTTATTGCTTACTCTTCCTCCGTAATCAATGGAGATGTCATAACCGAGTTCACCAAACTGCCATATCATCTTGGGTCCGGGTATTGTGAGGAAGAAAAGTGCATTCAGTTCCATCCTTTTAAGCGCGGTTTTAAGGTCCCGCGTATTGTAATCACCGGTTGATGCTCCATAAGTTAGGGTCCTGTACATGATCCTCTCCTCATCATGGCTTTCCATATATGATACCAGATTAGGCACACTCCATCCTCTTCCCAGCGGTGAAGCATAAGTAAGATCGGAACTAAAGCCCATTGCAGCTTGTGAATAATTGTAATTATTATTTCCCCAGATCATCATGCCATAATTAGCAAGTACCTGTTCTTCGGAATCGGCAGTAAAATGCTCAAGTATTACATAAGCCTTCTGCTTTACGGACCATATATGATTTGCCATTCTTTCCAGGATTGCAATCCTGGAAGCATCATAAGAAGAACCATCTCCAGGAGTATTTGTGAATCCCTTTGAAAAATCAAAACGGAAACCGTCAACATTGAAATCTGTCAGCCAGTAAGATGTGATCCTGTCTACAAGCTCCTGCGTGGAGGAGCTTGTGTGGTTGAAATCTGCTCCCCATTTATAGACGGGATTAGGAGAACTGGCATTGAACCATGGGTTAGGAACCTTCATGAAGATCTGGTCGGTGCCGTAATGATCGAGGTACAGCTGGACAAACGGTGACTGGCCAAAACAGTGGTTAAGGACAATATCCATTATTACTGCTATGCCGCGGGCATGACAACTGTCAACAAATGCCTTCATGTCGTTTTTCGGACCGTAGTATTTGTCAGGAGCAAAATAGAAGGACGGGTTATAGCCCCAGCTGAGATTTCCCTCGAATTCGCATACCGGCATAAGCTCAATGGCATTTACACCCAACCTGCCAAGATAACCGAGAGTGTCAGTAAGGGTTTTGAAATCGTGATTTGCGATAAAATCACGGATAAGAAGCTCGTAGATCACAAGCTTTGATTTTTCAGGGGGCGTGTACCCGGTCGTTTGCCAGGAATATGGTGTCTGTGAAGTCTGAAGCACCGACACTATGCCTGAAGCTGTATCTGCAGGATATTTTATGAGACTGGGATATGTTGCTGAAGAAATATAAGGATCATTATCCGGATCCAGTATCTTGTCGGTGTATGGATCAGCAATATAAAGAGAAGAATCAACTATATACTGGAATCTGTATTCTTTACCCGGCTTGAGCCCGGTTATTTCGACCCAGTACCTTTCGGCATCAGGAGTTCTTTTCATATAACCTTTGTCAGATGCGTGCCAGCTGGTGAAATCGCCTGTTGCAAATACATAATTTTTATAAGGAGCATGAAGAACAAGAGTAGCCGAACTGCTGCTTGTATAGTTAATACCGTCTTTAAGCCCGGCAGGCAGAGATTCTGTTATAGATGGTTTTCTTACATAAAAGAAAAAAGAATCTGCAACAAAGGAAGGGAGATCCCAGGCGACAGATTTAACCCAATACTCGCCATACTGGCTGGCAGTGATGGTGTCGGTGATATAGTCAGGGGTCTTGCCTTTTTTTATCCATTTGTTATTGATATAAAGCGACACTGAGTCATCAAGCGTAGCTGCCGCCTTTACAGGGATCTTTGCATTCAGATTTAGAATCAAGGAAGACTTTTCGGGCAGGATAAATGTAGTATTGAGTTTCAGATCGTAAACATCGATGAACATATCCGGTCTAGTCTGCATTGATGCGTCGGCACTTCGGAAAACAATGCAGATTTTCGTAGGGACTTCAGTTGACGAAAGACCATAAAAAGTTTTTATGTCTGTGGTGATATCAAGTTCATATAAATAGCTGCCGATCTTATTCAATTTAGGCTGTGTAGTATTAACGCCCCAGTTCCCGATCACGTGTTGCCAGTTCACTCCGCCTACAGTCACTCCTGTATGGGCATAAACGTCACCTGAATAATTTTTAAAGGCAACATCAGTTGTTACCAGAGAGGTGTTGAAATATATTTTTATTGTCTTGCCAATTACCGCTATGGCAGGATCGGTATAGACCATCTGTGCTCCGAGGGAAACTACCTGGAAAGCAAGGATTAATATGGTGAATAGGCGTTTAAACATCTCTTTATGAATTAAAGTGCTTTGTAAAGAACAAAGTTAAGGAAAACGTGCGAAAAACACTAATTTACAGTATTATAGGGGAAAATTATAACAGCAAACGTTTGAAAAGTTGATATCCGGATTTCAGAAATTATACTGATCCGACATGAACCTGATCCCTTTAATGCTGTTACCTTCAAAATCGAAAAAAGTGTTGCATTCCCATGATGAACCAGTTCCCCATAGATCTTTCATCTGTGAAGTTATCCAGTCGGGTTCCCATGTGAATATCCCTTTACCGCCGCCGTCAATAATCTCCTGGGTCAGGGCATGCATATATTTATACTGACCGGCTTCTGTTGAAGGATATCCGGATACAAGAGCTGATTCATCAATTAAGTTACTGTAACTATCAGCCCATCCCGTTGTCCATGGATAAACGGTTTCCATTATCATCACGTCCTTTTTGTATGTTGTTCTGATCAATGAGACGATGTTGCTGATATTTGCAAGGGGAGTAGATGACCACATATAATAATAGGAGAACCCTATGATATCGTAATCGGTCAGTCCCTTTTCGGCAAGTCCGTAAAACCATGTCATTACATTTTCAGGCTGTGCAATGTGGATTATTATTTTGGGATGAATATTGCCAGTAGCCCCGGCTGTCCTTATTGCGCTTATCGCTGAGTTAAGAAGCGTTATCATATTGGCCTCATTTCCATTCCATCGGTTTCCCAGGGTAAGCAGAAGCCCGGGATTAATTTCATTTCCAGTCTGCACGTATTCAGGCATTAATCCTGCAGCACCAAGTTTCTGAAGTGTTTTTAAAGTGTAGTTATGAATGCTGTCGCTAAGAACAGGAAGAGACAAAGATTTCCAGGCTGCAGGTATTTCCTGTTTTGATGGTCCTGCCCAGGTGTCAGAATAATGAAAGTCGAGACATACCTGTAATCCGGCAGCTTTAGCCTTTCCGATTCCTTTTTTCACATCCTCAAAGTCGTTGTACATCTGAACTCCGTCTGTCCCATAAACTTCCTTTGTCCAGGTCGGGTTATGAAAAAGTCTGATCCGTATGACATTGGCTCCATATTTTCTGAATATCACATAAGGATCTTCCATAGTGCCGGAGTCTTTGTAAACTCCTCCATGGTCGAGTATCTGGTTGGCATAGGAGAGGTCGGCTCCCATGGCAAACTTGCTGACCGGATATATAATACGGATATCAACAGGCGTATCAGCCGGCTTTTTGCATGAAACCAGCAATAGAGTCAGGACCACGATGAGATATATCGGCTTCATTTCCTTATTCATTTTCCAAAGGTATGAAGTAAATAAAAACCTCTTCTTAATATTTCAAAGAAGAGGTTTTTAATATGCATAGATCATTCAGCAGGGATTGCTGAGTAATTTCAGCGTCTGCCTAATTCATTGTGACTGTAGCAACTTTTGCCCATGGATCGAAGGTAATCGTATAATTGCCGGCAACGGTAATAGGTATATTATCTCCGCCTGGTGTAAGTGCGCTAAGATTGCCTCCGTAATTGATATCCCAAGCGGCATTAGCCCTGAACTTGAAAGCACCAATTACAAGATTTGCTGTAGCTTTGAAAACTTTATTTGTTCCGTCCCAGGTCATGTTTGTGTCAGTGCTCCAGCCACCGGGTGTTGCATCACCAATCAAGCCCCAACTGTTAAAAGAGTATGTATAGGCGTTAGGATGGCTTAAATCTAAGGTGATGGCATAATCAGCAGCAACAGTTATTGGAATATTTCCTCCGCCTGCAGTCAGGTTACCATCAGCCAGGTCGCTTCCATAGTTGTAACCCCAGTCGTGATTAGCCCTGAATTTAGCTGCAGCAGCAGTCAGTGACATTCCACCTTCCCATACAGATAATGTCTGATTATAGGTCAAAGGGGTTTCATCGCCCCAGCCTCCGGGTGTTGCATCACCGATAAGGCCCCATGCGGTTAATGTTAAGGAATATGTCATGTTGCTAAGGTTAGCCTTTATCAGATAATAACCTGTTGCAGCAACTGTAATATTGTTTCCGGGATTAGTCAATCCACCAGAACCATTATCTCCAAAAGTATGAGCATTATCCCAGCTATGATCGGTGGCAAGTTTAATTTCACCTGCTGTCAGATAAACAAATCCTTCAGCAGCACCGCCACTGGTAGCTGTTGAAATAATGTACTTGGCATTATCACTATTATCCCAGCTATTATACCCGCCGACTATCCAGAATTTAGTAATATCAGCTAAAGTAGTAAAGGAGACATCAGTACCATAAGCCGTACCGATGCTGTTTGTAGCATAAGCACGAACATGATAGGTAGTGTGCAATGCCAATCCTGTGAGATTACTTACAAATGCGCCTGTACCTGTACCTCCGTCGATTATGTTATCTGAGGTTGTAGGATTGGAGCTGGTACCCCAGGCAAGACCTCTTATGGAAACTGTACCGCCTCCATCATATGTAACATTACCACCTGATACAGCAGAAATTTTAGTAACTTCGGTTACAGCAGTTGTTGTAACAACCGGCATGTCGACAAGGGTGGTGAAAGAAACTTCCGGCCCATAGCCTGTACCTGCAGTGCTGGTGGCATAAGCCCTCACATAATAGAGAGTGTTGCCTTTCAGGCTTGTAAGTGTACTTGTGAACGTACCTGTTCCGGCGCCGTCAGTAGTCTTGCTGCCGGAAACGGAAGGATTATGAGTTGTTCCGTAACAAACGCCGCGTGCAGTAACCGTAGAACCGCCGGCAACAGTAATATTGCCGCCGCTCATGGCCGAGTTTCCGGTGATTGATGTAACGGCGGTTGTTGTCACTGTCGCTTTAACAGGCAGTGTGGTAAATGATACTTCTTCACCATAGATAGTCCCGCTTGCATTAATGGCATAAGCACGTGCATAATATTTTGTTGCAAAGGAGAGCTTGCCTATTCGGGTTGGAAACGTTGCCCCTATGGTCATTTTGGTATTAGCCAACTTTGTTTTGGCAGTTGTAGGAGCAGTTGCGATATCCCAACAAATGCCTCTTTCGGTAAAACCGTCGCCTGCAGCAACGATAAAACCAACAACGGTTGCTGAGTCAGAAGTGACATTTAATACCTGGGAAGTAGAAAGCTTCGGACTTAATACGACATCCGATGGTTCTTTTGTGCAAGCGGTGAAAATGAATGCTGCAGTTAAAAGAACAGCCGATATTTTATAGATGAACATTTTTTTCATGAATTCATTTTTTAAGAGTTTCATCCAACTAGTTTTTAACGATGGTATATGTACCGGCTTCAGAACCAACAGGAACAGCAACAGTGATTGTCAGTGTGATGGTATAATTACCTGCAGTCAGTGTAATATTGGATCCGTTGTGAACAAGGTTGTTCGTAGTTCCTCCAAGGTTCCATGCCCATCCGTCGTTAAGTCTGAATTTAATATCGCCATCAACCAGTGTAGTTGTAATATACCATGTTCCGGTTTTGGCATCGTAATCCATCTTCGTGTCGGGTGAGTCCCATCCGTTAGCTGTTGCAGATCCAACAAGTCCGATCATGTAAGAATCTATTGAATAAGTCAGGGCATGAGTGTCAGCCATAAGCTTGTACCAACCGTTTGCGGCAATGGTAATACCTGCCCCGTTCAATACAAGTGCCGAACCTGTGGCACCATATTCTTTATTTGCATCGGGATCCTTCAGCGTAAATGCCTTTGTAGCATCAAGCTTGACAAAGCCTGAATACTTGCCATCGCCCAGGGGTGATTCAATTTTCTGGGTAACACCCGAATTAAGCAGGTCGAGACGAGGCAAACCGTAGACAGTAACATTTGCATTTGTTGCCACAGAAGAATAAACCAGAGGATTTGTGCTTGTGCCAGGGGCTCCGGTACCAGCGTCTACAGTTAAAACAGACCTGATACGAAAATCGACAGCAGTAACCTGGTCTGCTGTGAATTTTTTAAGCATGATCCCATTAAGGTCGCTTACAGTCATTTTTATCAGTAAATCCTGAACACCGGAATACACTGTAACTGCATCTGCAAAATTATTTCCATGAGCACAGGCTTCAAGAAAATAAGTTGCAGAAGCCTGGAAGCCAGGATCGACAGGAGTGCCGACAAATGCAAGAGTATCTGTGCCTTTTGATCTTAAGAGAGTCAGATTGGGCAGAGTCTTAATTGTCGGGGCAATTGGGTCTTTCAGCATAACAACATTAGTTCCATCCTTTTCACAACTTGCCAGAAGACTGATCAGCCCAATGAAAATTAAATATATTAATGAATTTCTTTTCATCTTGTAATAGTTTAAAATATTAATAACCAGTGTTTTGCTTTATATTAGGATTAGCAGATACTTCATCGCCGGGAATCGGGAAAAGATTCAGGTGTGCATCAGTATTGGTGCCATTATAGACGTTACCTTTCCATTGCCAGTTATAATTCCCGTTAGTGAATTTACCAAAGCGGATCAGGTCAGTACGTCTTTGTGCCTCGTAGTAGAATTCACGGCCGCGTTCATCAAGGAGGAACTGGTCTGTCAGCTGTCCGGCAGTGATATCACCTGAGGTATCACCATAAGCACGCTCCCTTACTAAATTGATATCCTTTACGGCATTTGTCTTATCAGTTAACCTGTAAAGGGCTTCAGCTCTCATAAGCAAAGCATCGGCATAACGGAAAATCGGGAAATCAGTACTGGCATAAGCTGTATTGTAATCAGCAGCCTGGGAGCCATCACTGTTCTTTGCAGTAAATTTATATACACCGATACCGTAATCGCCGCTTGATGAAGCGCTTGGAATATTTAAGCTCTTCTTCTGTTTCAGGAAGACGCGTTTATCCTTGCACAGCGAAAAAGTTGGATCGCTTGCCGGAACCGGCCCACCGCTATAAGTAGTCAAAGTATCTACCAGAACATTCATGAATTGTTTTCTGGCCCTGTTACCGTTCCAGTTGGTGTTTGATGTCAGACCGTGATAATCTTCAGCCCTTATGTACACGGCATCGCTGCTGGACTCAATAATAAATGTAGTACCTACGTAACCCTGGGTGTGAATTCCATCCTGTTCCCATGCAAAGATCATCTCCGGGTTATGTGTTCCATCATTGTTGGCGGAAAAATTCTGTCTGTAATTTGCAGCCAGCGAATATTTACCGCTGCTGATCACTTTGTCGCAATAGATCTTGCAGCTGTCCCATTTTGCAGTCCCGGTATAAACCTGGGCATTAAGATAAACTTTTGCAAGAAGCATCCAGCAAGAAGCCTTATCGGCCTCGGGATAAGAAAACTTGGGTTCTCCCAGTTTGGTTTCGATAGCATGCAATTCAGATACAATATAATTAAACAGTTTAGCCCTGGAAATCTGTTTTGGATAGAATTTCCCGACTCCGTCAGCATCTGTTGTAAAAGGAGGATTCCCGAACAGGTCCATGTGATAGTAGTAAGCGAGCGCTCTTAAGAATCTGGCTTCGGCATTATATCTAATAACAGCCGGATCAGTATTCCCGTTTGTAAATTTAATGAAATCGTTAGCGTAGGTTATAGACAGACTCAGGCGCTGATAAAGAGCCGTAAGGAAAGGGTTGCTTTTACTCCAGGTCTGCGTATTTAAATCAGCAATACCAACGTCGCCCCATGCGCAAATTGCTTCATCGGTGGTTATTTCCTGAAGGTTCCAGAGTGCCCTGGTAGTAGTGAAAAAGTTACCGTCAGAAGCTGTAATGTCATCGCCCCCATTAGCGCCCTGTCCTGAAATTATGAAACTTGCATATATTTTTCCCAGGACTTCCTTCATATAGGTGGGGTTGTCACCAAGGTTACCTGCCAGGATTGTGCTGGGGTCCTTTGGTGTTACGTCAAGATCTTTTATACATGATGAAATAATCATTGAAAAAAGACCTATTCCTATTATTAAAATCTTCTTATTCATATCTGTTTATTATTGGAATATTAATAGGTTAAATTTACACCCAGCATAAATGTACGAGGTCTGGGATAGAAGTTATTATCAATACCACCGGCTACTTCCGGGTCAAGACCGTCATATTTTGTTATGGTAAATACATTCTGAACGGTAAAGCTGAGGTGAGCCTTCATCTTATTACTCAGAAGGTTGTCGAAACTGTAACCGGCGCTGAGGTTATCCAGCTTGAAGAATGAAGCATTTTCAACAAAATAATCGCTGGTAAACTGGCGTTTCACGAAGTTCGTACCACTCAGTAACTTTGAGAAATTCTTCCAGTAACCGACCTGGTACATCTGGTCATATGAAGCTCCTGCTGCTACCTGGTTGTAGACGTAGTTTCCAATACTCCCGCGGGAAGAAGCAGAAATGTCGAAATTCTTATAGTTGAACTGAGCTGAGAATCCGACAAGAAAATCAGGAGCAGGATTGTGATAAATATATTTATCGGCATTATCTCCATTGACAGTGCCTCCCTCTCCTGAGAGATCGACATAAAGACCTTCAATCGGATTGCCATTTGCATCATATATCTGTTTATTTACAAAATATGAGAAAGCGGGATATCCAACTCTGGTTACCTGTTTCTGACCGGTAAAGGCATCACCGTATAGAACACCTATATATTTGGGATCATCAGTTAAAAGCAGCTTGGTGATTTTGTTCTTGTTGTAGGTTAAATTGAATCCCAGGTTAAGTGACATGTCTGTTTTAGAAATCGGGATCAGATTCAGTGTGAATTCAACTCCTTTATTTTCAAGACTTCCAACGTTTGTCCACAAGGTATTGGAAAAGTTGCTTCCACTGGGTATGGTAACTGTGTTTAACAGGTTATCGGTAACCCTTTTATATAAATCTATCGAACCGGTAATGCGGTCTCTCAGGAAGCCGAAATCAATACCCACGTTCAGAGTCGTTGTCTGTTCCCATTTTATTGATGGGTCATAGGGATCCGGACGCAATGTGGGAAGAAATACCCCACCGATCGGGTAATAGTTTCCTTCCGAAGCAATCTTATATTTTGCCTGGGCCGGATAGTCAGTCCCAATGTCCTGTTGTCCGGTAATGCCCCATCCGATTCTGAGTTTCAGGTTGGTAATTGCTTTTATATCCTTTAAGAACGATTCATCATTGATTTTCCAGGCAAGAGCTGCTGAAGGGAATAGTCCCCATCGGTTACCCTTTGCAAAACGTGAAGAACCGTCGTCACGAAGGGTAAAGGTCAGAAGGTACCTGTCCATAAATGTATAATTTACACGGCCAAAGAATGAAACCAGGTAGTTCTCGGTAACATATGATGAGCTGTCTGTTTTCTGATAGGCATGTGTAGCATCAACAATTCCCCTGGAATAACTGCTGCCGTCATGCTGAAAATGCTGCCATGAATATCCGGCGGTCACTTCAACCTTACTACTTATTTGACTCAGGTCCTTTACATAGTTAAAATATAAATCAAGAAGATTATTTCGATTATGCCCGTCATAATCTGACAATCGGCCCCAGAGAGGACTCGTCAGTACCGAAGGTGAAGTTATCGGACGATTATTGTGTCCGGTACTGCTTGCGTAATCTGTTGCAAGATTAAGGTTGGCATTAAGACCGGCTACAAAAGGAATCTTGTAATTAAACTGTATGTTGCCAATAATTCTATTTACTGTTGACTTATTGTCTGCAGTCATAAGTTGCTCAACAGGGTTAGGTGTGCCAAGATTTGCTCCATAATTAAGCCACTGGAAATAGCCTGCAGAAGCAGCATTCCCATCCACGATGGGCTTGGTGGGATCCATATTGACTGCCGACCCTATCGCTCCTGCATCACCAAAGTTTTGGGCTGTATTCATAGCTTTGATGTTGATATTAACTTTAAGATTATCATTCAGGAAAGAGGGATCAAGGCTTAAAGCACCTGTAACTCTTCGCATATCAGTATTCTTCAATATACCATTCTGGTCAGTATAACCGACAGAAGCTCTGTATGGCCAGTTAATAACAGCGCCTGTAAGGCTCAGGTTCTGATCTGTAGAAACAGCAGTGCGGAAAATTTGTTTTTGCCAGTCTGTGCTCTGGCTGCCAAGCTTGTTATAGCTATCAGCGCCATAAAGATCTAAATGGTCATAGGCAATCTGCCTGATCTCATCAGCTGAATATACGTCAACATATTTAATGGCGTTAGCGAAGGAGACATTGCCATTATAGCTTACAGTCATTTTGTTGCCGGCTTTGCCTTTCTTTGTAGTGATCAGAATTACACCGTTAGAAGCTCTTGAACCATATATAGCCGTTGCTGAAGCATCCTTCAGTACAGTAAATGTTTCTATATCATTTGGATTAACAAACGACAGGAAGTTTGAGCTTCCCGAAACATTGCTGTTATCAATTGGAACTCCATCTATAATGATCAGAGGATCATTTGAGGCATTAAGTGATGAACCGCCACGAACCCTGATGGTCGACCCGCTTCCGGGAGCACCACCAGAAGTTGTAATTACCACACCGGCAGTTTTTCCAACAAGCAGATCCTGGGGTGAGGTAAGGGCTCCTTTGTTAAAATCTTTCGAGCTAACAGCAACTATTGAGCCTGTTGCATCTGATTTTTTTACAGTACCATAACCGATCACAACTACCTCCTGAAGTGCCTGACTCTCTACTGCCATTGCGACATTTATAGAAGTCTGGTTATTAACAGGTATCTCTTGTGTCTTATAACCGACATACGAAAAAATCAGTGAAGCTGTGTTTCCGACAGTTATACTGAAGCTTCCATTTAAGTCAGTTATGGTACCATTTGTTGTTCCTTTTTCCTGGATAGTAACTCCAACCAAAGAGGAACCATCTGCTTTATCCTTCACTTTACCTGTAACTCTAATCCCCTGGGCGCTGATTGCCCCGGCAAGTAGAATTCCAAGAAAAAGCAGGGAAAGCATTGATAAAAGTCTTTTTTTCATTGGATAAATGGTTTAAGATTATTATAGGTTAAATTTTAAAAAAACGAATAATTATTTCCGTAGTTTCCTGCTAGACAAATTTAAGAAAGAAATAATAATAACAAACAATTGAAACCATTAATTTTCAAGCAATTAACATACCCGACCGCAAACGTTTGAAATGTTAATAAAATTCAGGAATTTCATGCTTCATGTTTGGTTTTACGACGAAATATTGACAATTCTGTAAACGAAATCATTCCCGAAAGCATCATTTTTCTTCATTGTAGGAAAATAAAATATTTTGAATTAACTTCGGGACTGGAGGTAAAACAGTATAAGGGATAACCATGCACAAAGCACAGGTAACGATTAAAGATATTGCCAGAGAACTTGGAATTTCTCCTTCAACAGTTTCAAAAGCTTTAAAGGGACATCCCGATATCAGTTCTGCAACAAAGAAGGCTGTAAGAGAACTTGTGGAGCGCTGGAACTATAAGCCTGACCCGATAGCCTTAAGCCTTAAGGGGGGTCAGAGCAAGACAATAGGAGTGATTGTTCCCGAAATCGTACACTATTTCTTTTCAACTGTTATCAGCGGCATAGAGGATCTGGCATATGACTCAGGCTATCATGTAATGTTCTGCCAGTCAAATGAGTCTTATGAAAGGGAAGTCAAGGCTGTTGAAACACTGCTCTCCAGCAGGGTCGACGGAATTCTTGTATCTCTATGCAAGGTGACAAGAAATTTTGATCATTTCCGGAATATAACCGAAAACAGAATACCACTTGTGTTCTTCGACAGAATATGCGATGAGATTGAGACCGACAGGGTTATCGTTGATGATGAGGCAGGCGCTTTTGAAGGAGTAAGCCATCTCATTAAATCAGGATGCCGTGAAATTATTCACCTCTCCGGCCCGCTGAATCTTCTGATTGCGAAAAACCGCATGGATGGGTATGTGAGAGCTCTTAAGGAAAACAACATATCTGTAAGAGAGCAGAATATAGTAAAATGCGATACTGCTGAAGAAGCCCGGTCAGTTGTTCCCGGGTTATTCGACAGGACAAGAAAGCCTGATGGAATCTTTGCAGTGAACGACCTCACTGCTGCCGAAGCAATGAAAATTGTCAAGCATAAAGGTTATAAAGTACCGGACGACGTATCGATTGTCGGTTTTACTAGCGGCATGATCTCAGACCTCACCGACCCTTCACTTACCTCGGTTGAGCAGCATGGCTACATTGTCGGGAAAGAAGCCGTGAGGCTTCTGATCAACAGAATTGAGGGGAAAGAGGACCTGCCATGCCAGACAACGATCATCAAAACAGAGCTGGTTGTGAAAGGCTCGACAAGAAAAACCAGATGATCTATTTCATTTCCGCGGTTAAAAAAAATATTTATTTTTGAGGGGTAATAATAAATCATTCAAGCTAAAACCTTACGATATGAACGTACCTGAAAACCTGTTTTATACAAAAGACCACGAGTGGCTAAAAGTTGAAGGACAATTTGGTTTTGTCGGAGTTACAGACTTTGCCCAGGGTGAACTTGGCGATGTTGTTTTCATTGAAATAGAAACAATGGGGGAGACCCTGAAAAAGGAAGAGGTATTCGGAACTATTGAAGCTGTAAAAACAGTCTCTGATATGTTCATGCCGGTAGGTGGCGAAATCCTTGAAGTAAACCCTTCACTTGAAGAAACTCCTGATGTTGTAAACAAGGATCCATATGGGGAAGGCTGGATGATAAAAATGAAAATATCTGATCCTGCTGAAGTAAAAGGGCTCCTTTCAGCAGAAAGCTATAAAGCTCTTTTATAGGGTTTTTCTTACCTCAAATTCCTGGTAGCCTTCTACAATATCACCGATTTTAATGTCGTTGAAGTTCTGGATATTGAGACCACATTCATAACCGCCAACAACTTCCTTGACATCATCCTTGAAGCGTTTGAGAGAACCAAGTTCACCGGTATAAATTACTATACCATCCCTGATCACACGCACTTTAGTGTTGCGGGTAATCTTGCCTTCCTTAACATAACAGCCTGCAACAGTCCCTACTTTTGTGACTTTGAAAATATCGCGTATTTCAAGTGTGGCAACAATCTCTTCCCTGACTTCTGGGGAAAGCATTCCTTCCATAGCAGCTCTTATCTCTTCAATGGCATTGTATATAATTGAATAGAGGCGGATATCTATTTCCTCTTTCTCTGCAAGTTTTCTGGCGGCAAGCGAAGGACGCACCTGGAACCCGACAATAATCGCGTTTGAAGCTGCTGCAAGAAGAATATCAGATTCAGAGATCTGACCAACTGCCTTATGTATAATGTTAAGTTGTATTTCAGGTGTTGAGAGCTTGATAAGTGAATCGCTGAGAGCTTCAATTGAACCATCCACGTCACCCTTGACAATGATATTCAGCTCCTGGAAATTACCAATTGCAATCCTGCGGCCGATCTCATCAAGAGTGATATGCTTCTGGGTGCGTAATCCCTGTTCCCTCTGTAACTGTGCCCTCTTGTTGGCAATATCCTTTGCTTCCTTGTCACTCTCCATAATATTGAACTTGTCTCCTGCCTGCGGAGCGCCGTTCAAACCCAGGACCAGAGCAGGAGTGGCAGGACCAACCTCATCTATTTTCATTCCCCTTTCGTTATACATTGCCTTGATGTGCCCGAAGCTTCCGCCTGCAAGCATTATATCCCCGACTCTCAATGTTCCGGCTTTGACAAGCACAGTGGATGTAAATCCGCGACCCTTATCGAGCGCTGATTCTATAATTGTACCGATAGCCGGTTTGTCAGGATTTGCTTTCAGATCGAGCATTTCAGCTTCGAGGAGCACCTTGTCGAGCAGCACCTCAATATTGAGACCTGTCTTTGCCGATATCTCCTGCGACTGGAATTTACCTCCCCAGTCTTCAACAAGATAATTCATTTTTGAAAGAGCTTCCTTTATCTTATCGGAGTTGGCTGATGGTTTATCCATCTTGTTAATGGCGAAAACGATCGGAACCCCGGCAGCTGAAGCATGATTGATAGCTTCAATGGTCTGAGGCATGACTCCATCGTCGGCAGCAACAACTATAATAGCAATATCTGTTATCTGGGCTCCGCGGGCACGCATGGCTGTAAACGCTTCATGACCGGGAGTATCAAGGAATGTGATCTGGCGGCCGTCATCAAGACGGACTGCATAAGCCCCGATGTGCTGGGTTATGCCTCCGGCTTCCCCTGCAATTACGTTTGTACGCCTTATATAATCAAGCAGTTTTGTCTTTCCATGGTCCACATGTCCCATTACTGTGACAATAGGAGGTCTTGGCTTAAGGTCCCCTTCTTCATCTTCCTCTTCTTTTACAGCTTCCTGCAGCTCAGCGCTCACAAACTCAACCGTAAAGCCGAATTCATCAGCAAGAAGAGCCATGGTCTCTGCATCAAGCCTCTGGTTAATGGAAACAAAAAGGCCAAGATTCATACATGTCGAGATGATATCCGTAACAGGGATATTCATCATTATGGAGAGCTCGTTGACAGAAACGAATTCAGTTACCTTAAGGATATTCTTGTCCTGTTCGATCTTATCCTCCACCTCACGGTGTTTCAGGCTGATGGCTTCCCTCTTTTCCCTCCTGTATCTTGATCCTTTTGATTTTCCTTTGGTGGTAAGTCTTGCAAGTGTCTCTTTTATCTGTTTCTGAACAGCTTCTTCATCGACTTCAACCCTTACAGGCCTCTTTTTGATAATCTTCTTCCCCGTTTTATCCTTCTTATCGGCCTGGTCAGGTTTTACAACGGATACCTGATCCTTTTCCTTGGTGATCCTTTTCCTTCTTTTCTTTCTTCTGAAATCGGAATCGCCGTCAATTTTAACCGGCTGATAAGGGACGCTCTTTTTCTTCTCTTCAACCGGTAGATCAATCCTGCCAACGACAGTCGGACCAGTTAATTTCTGGAAACCGGTCCTGTAAACTTTAACTATATCTTTTTCTGGCACAGGTTCAGCTGCTTCTTCTTCGACCTTAATTTCATCAGGCAGCTGAGGTATTTCATTTACAGGTTCTTCTTCCGCTTTTTCTTCATGAGCTTTTTCCTTTTCCCCGGCAATCTCTTTCTCTGCGTCTTTCTTTACGTGTTTTTCTTCCCTGGATATATCTCCTGGTTCGCTCTTCCTGTGAGTTGTTTTCTCTTTATTATCTTCTTTTTCTGCAGCGACAGCCGGTTTTTCTTTTTCCGGTGATGATTTTTTCTCTTCAGCCGGGGCACCCTTTTTTACAGGTTTTGATTCACTCTCCTCTTTTGCCGGGATGCTTTTCGGTTTAGCTGTCTTTTCAAGATCAATCTTTCCGACAAGCTTAATGTCGGGTTTTTTAATTTCAGTTACTATATCAACGCTTTTCTTCGTTCCTGAAGAATCTTTGACGAGCACTTCATCTTCACGCTCAGACTCTTCGTCCTGTGCTTTCTCAGAAAAATCATTAATTGACAATGATTCTTTTTTCCTGTGCAGGTCCTTAAGAATAAGTTTTTCGGATTCTTTCTTAACACTGATATCCGTGCTGTACTCTTTCACTAGCAGAAGATATGCTTCATGCGGAAGTTTTGTGTTTGGGTTGGGATCAAGCTCGAACCCTTTTTTGTGAAGGAACTCCACAATAGTGGATATCCCCACATTAAACTCATGGGCTGCTTTGCTTAATCTCGTTGCCTTAATATCGTCTGTCATAAAAACGTGTTGACTTTATAATAACTTCAAAAAGTAACCAAAGTTCAATAAATGCTATTCAAATTCTGATTTGATTATCCTCACGACCTCCTTGACTGTTTCCTCTTCAAGATCCGTTCTCTTGACCAGGTCGCTTATTGAAAGATTAAGAACGCTTCTTGCAGTATCGCATCCAATAGCTTTTAGCTCGTCGATGATCCAGCTTTCAATTTCATCGCTGAATTCCTCAAGGTTAACATCCTCTTCATCTTCCCCTCCCGGCTCTCTGAAAACATCAATTTCATAACCTGTGAGCTGGCTGGCAAGCTTTATATTGAGTCCGCCCTTACCGATTGCAAGTGAAACTTCGGTAGGTTTAAGATAGATTTCGGCTCTCTTGGTATCTTCAATAAGCTTTATTGAAGTTATCTTTGCGGGGCTGAGCGATCTCTGTATGAAGAGCTGATTGTTGGAAGTAAAGTTGATAACATCGATATTCTCATTGCGGAGTTCCCTTACAATGCCATGGATCCTTGAACCTTTCATGCCGACGCAAGCGCCAACCGGATCGATTCTTTCATCGTACGACTCAACTGCGACCTTGGCACGCTCGCCAGGTACCCTGACGATTTTCTTAATGGTTATCAAACCATCAAATATCTCAGGCACTTCAAGTTCGAAGAGTCTCTCAAGGAAGACAGGAGAGGTTCGGCTCAGGATAATGAATGGCGTATTGTTTCTCATCTCGACCTTTATGACTACAGCCCTGAGCGAGTCGCCCTTGCGGAAATGATCAGAAGGTATCTGTTCGCTTTTTGGCAGTATGAGTTCATTGCCGTCATCGTCGAGCACCAGTATTTCTCTTTTCCATACCTGGTAAACTTCACCTGTGACAATCTCGCCGATCCTGTCCTTGTATTTAATGTAGATATTGTTTTTTTCAAGGTCAAGGATCCTGGAGGTAAGGTTCTGCCTCAGGGAAAGGATAGCCCTTCTGCCGAAGTCGAGAAATTTGACTTCATCGGATACATCTTCTCCCACTTCATAATCATCATCAATCTTTTTTGCCTCTGAAAGAGGTATTTGAGTAATGGGATCAGTAAGTTCTGCATCCTCAACCACTGTCCTGTTTCTCCATATTTCAAAGTCGCCTTTATCGATATTGACAATTATATCGAAATTATCGGCCGAACCGTATTTTTTTGCAAGCATTCCCCTGAATACGTCCTCAAGGACGCTCATCATCGTTGGCCGGTCAATATTCTTCAGCTCTTTAAATTCTGAAAAGGTGTCAATCAAATTAACATTTTCCATCTGGTGTAAACCTCTTATTATTACTAAATTGTTAAAACTACTATTGTCGATTTTACCTGGTCAAAGTTGAATGAGATATCCTTCATCTCCTTTGGTTTTCCCTTTACTCTGACTTCAGTTTCAAGCTCAAATCCGCCGACAGTGACATTTTTTAAAATGCCATTGGATTTTATGCCATCAGTATCTGTTACTTCAACTCTCCTCCCTTCGTTCTTATGATACTGTTCAATAACTCCGAACGGCATGTCAAGCCCGGGAGAAGAGACCTGCAGCTCAAAATCCTCAGCATCGTGGTCAAGGTTTTTTTCAAGGTGACGGTGAAGGGCAACACACTCATCAATCCTGATCCCCTGCATAGTATCAACAAGCACGGTTATCCGGTTTGAACTGCTCACTTTTATGGCAACCAGGAAGACTCCGGTTCCATTAATGAAGTCAGTGACAAGTTTTTCTATTTTGCTCTTTTCAATCATACCTTAAAAACGGATAATAAAATAGGGGACTCTGGTCCCCTAAGCTCAACTACCCCTCATTTCGGGGGCAAAGATAAATAAGGTTTTGGAAATAGCAAAATTTGAGAGGAATATAATTTGAGTTGAAGAGAGTTGAAAAGGGTTGAAGAAGGTTGAAGGATAATGATCGGGAAGTAATTCTCCTTTGTGTACCTTAGTGCACACTTTGTGTTCCTTTGTGGTTAATCAGCCCCCATCCCCATGAAGGGGGTTTAAAAGATAAGAAAGTCCCCTTTAGGGGATTTAGGGGCAATATTAAGATGAAGACGGAAAATATTTATACAAGAGATGAGATCGAGCTGCTTTCCAACTGCACTCTTTGTCCACGAGAATGCGGTGTAAACCGGTTTGAAGGAGGAGATGGCTATTGCGGCATGGATGCCGGCTTCAACATAGCTTCAATCTGCATTCATCGCGGTGAGGAACCGGTTATCAGCGGCACGGAGGGCATCTGCAATATTTTCTTTTCAGGCTGCAACCTGCACTGTATTTTCTGCCAGAACCATGAGATCAGTCATCCTGGTGGAGATGCAGGGCTAAGCGCGCAATCACTCGGATCTGTCCTCGACCAGGTTGAAAAGATCCTTGCTTCCGGTATCAGGGCTGTAGGATTTGTCTCCCCTTCACATGTCGTCCCGCAGGTAAAAGCAATAATAAGAGGACTTAAAGCCCGCGGGCTGAATCCAATAACAATTTACAATACAAATGGTTACGACAAACCTAAAGTAATCGATAGCCTTGACGGTCTGATTGACGTTTACCTTCCGGACTATAAATACGTAACACCCGAAATCGCGGAAGAGTTTTCTGATGCATCAGACTATCCTTCTGTTGCCATAAAAGCCCTTAAAAGGATGTACTACCAGAAAGGATCTACGCTTCCTCTTGATAATGAGTCGAGAGCGATGAATGGGATCCTTATCCGGCATCTTGTTTTGCCCGGTCATGCCGAAGAGAGTAAAAAAGTATTGCGGAGCATTGCCGATGAGCTTTCCACAGGAGTTCATCTTTCTCTGATGTCGCAGTATCATCCCACACCATTCGTGAAGGATCATCTTACGTTGAGCCGCTCGCTCTATAAGGAAGAATATGAAATGATTGCTGAAGCGATGGAGAACCTGGGATTCCGAAACGGATGGGTTCAGGATATAGACAGCTATAAGAATTACAGGCCTGACTTCAGCAGGGAACATCCGTTTGAGTAAATGGTGCAAAGGTACAAGGGTGCAAGGGTACAACGGCCAGGAAGAAGGATGGGTTGAAGGGGAGACAAGGAGCTTGACGAACGAAGTGAGGAAATCCCGCTTTGCGGGAAAAGCGACGCAGTTCCGCGAAGCGGAAGGGGGAGTGGGAGAAAAAATGATTATTTTTGGGTACAGAAATTATTAATATCAAAAAAGAATGGATATTCAGGATTGTATAAAATTTACGAATGAGCACCCGGTTTGCTACCTGGCAACATCTGTTGATGGTCAACCCAGGGTGCGGGCACTCGGAATGTGGTTTGCCGATGAGACAGGATTTTATTTCCAGTCGGGAGCATTCAAGGAGTTTCCCCATGAGCTTAGGAAGAATCCAAAGACAGAAGCCTGTTTTTACAAGCACGAAGGAATGATAGGTACCATGCTGAGGATCACCGGCGAAGTCGAATTTGTTGAAGATGCGAAACTTAAAGAAAGAGTACTTAATGACAGGCCGTTTCTTAAAAGCTTCGGACTGACTTTTGACAGCCCCGGTTTGATTATCTTCAGGATCGCACATGGCAAAGCGCATTTCTGGACTATGGACTCAAACCTGAAACCGAAAGAGATAATTGAATTTTAATGCATATCAAATAATAATCGCGTTATGTGTTTCTCAGCAGGAGCAAGTTTTACGGCAGGAGCAGTAATATCTGCTGTGGGTGTTGCGACTTTCGCGAAGGTACATAAACCATCGCAGAAGCTGTTTGCCATTATTCCGTTGCTTTTTGGAATTCAGCAGCTGGTTGAGGGCTGCGTCTGGCTTACATTGCAGAATCCGGGGCATGAGGTCATTCAGAAAATAAGTATGTATCTGTTTCTGATTTTATCGGATGTTTTCTGGCCGGTTATTATCCCTGGTTCACTCCTCATGATGGAAGAAAACACGAAAAGAAGAAATATCATCAGGATACTGCTTGGTGCCGGTGCAGTTTTATCGATCTATTATGCGATTTGTTTAATTTCCTTCAGTGTGACCCCTAAGATCATTAACTGCCATATAAATTACGGAGGCGCTTTTATTCCGGCACTGATGATCCCGGCATTCCTTACCTACATCCTTGTTACTGTAACCCCAATGCTTGTTTCAGGTATAAAGGGGATGTACTGGCTGGGAATACTTATGTTCATAGGATGCATTGTCACGGTAATTTTTTATATAAAAAATGTGACCTCAGTGTGGTGCTTTTTTGCTGCAATAATCAGTGTGGGTATTTACAGGGTGATTACCGTTTCAGACCCCCGGCCATCAGCCAATTGGCTGATGGCCCGCCCCCTAAAGGGGGCTTGATACAGTTGCTGCCCCCGGGATTGTTTTGATTAACAGTAATTCAAATCAGATATCCGGGTTAGGCCCCCTTCAGGGGGCAGGACCCCGCAAAGCGGGGGACGGGGGTAATCAGATTCTTTACTTTGCTGCCAGACTTCTCTGCACCAGTTCAATTCCAGTATTCTTACCGAGATTCCTGCTGTATTTCTTTTCCACAGCATTGTTCCAGTGTTCCATAACTCCAAGGCTGGATATCATGGAATTATTGCGCTGAGGATCGTATTTTGTCTTTGACGGAGGATTATCCGCCTGTGCAGCTTCGATCAGATACTGGTCGCTGAATGCCAGATCGGGAGCATCAGGCCACTCGCACCTGATGAAATCAAGTCCGACCGCATCAATCGCTACAGGATCCTGCGATGCAAGGAGGCTGCATCCCCAGCTGTTATTGAAGGGGGCCATCTTCCACTTTGGATCAGGAATGCCGTTGACAAGCTTCGACCCGTAGATGCCATCGATAAGGAACAGCATGGTCTTTCCGCCCAGATCCTTATGTGCCATAAAATCGACGAAAGTCAGGTACTGCGGAGTGCCCTGTTTGTCAGGACCGAAACCGTTATGTGCATTTTTGCGCCAGTTCCTGTCAATGCTTGTGACACCGTAAAAATTCTTTGCACATAATGTAACACCTTGTCCGACATGGCCTTTCAAGAGAGCCATATTAATAAGGTAATCAGCTTCCATGGCACAGGTGGCGAGCCCGGTCGCCAGTTTGCCATTGTCAACCGAATAAGGGATGGCATTATCAGTATAAGTCGATTTAACCCGTCCATCACCTCCTTCATTATCGACGAATATAACATCCGAAAAAACAGCATGACACTTATTGAAAATATTGTCGGTTATGAACCGGCTGGCATCAAACACTGTGATCTTTTCCTGAGGAATCCCGGCCTCATTGACCAGGCTTTTCAGAAGCGAAAGTACAAGCTGAGGAGATGCATTCAGCTCAGGAGAATCCTGGTGACTGTAGGTGTTGTTGGTATTTATTTTAACTGCAATTTTCTGACCAGGCTGATAATTCTGATTTTTCCTGTTATGCGCAGAATTAAAATATTTAAAAAGAGAGCTCCAGGCCTTTTTTTCACTCTTTTCTCCCGTAAGGGTTGTGAGTGATTCCTTCAGCATCTTGTCTGTTTCAGCCTGTGATAAAACATTCTCATCCCACCAGTTGCCTGTTTTACCATCCCATGATGCAACTGCAGGATCATGGACCCACGCGACCCTGCCGGGAAAGATCCCTTTTGCTATGCCGACAGGTTGGTTTGGTATGACAATCCATTCAGCATTGCTTTTGGCAGAAGCGGATCCTGTTTCTCTGCTTAGTAAAAACAGTGAACCTGCAAGAGCGGCCAGCATGAAAAAGGCGCCATACAGGTATTTTAACCGCATAAAGTTCAGCTTCGCCTTTCGAAAGGCAGCAACAGATCCGGCAAGCGACAAGAGCCAGATTACAAATCCTGACATGATGGGTGCTGCCACTCTCATGCATGGATATGTTGCTCTCTGTGGTTTTGGAATTACACGTATGAGGAACCATGTTGTTGATGCAATGCCAGTTACAATAAATGTAATTTTGAGGAGCGTGCTCTTTTTTATCCGGCTGATCCGTTCAAGGATGCATTTTTCAATATTCTTCATGCCTGACGAATTTTTAATGGAATGATTACTGCAAATGTAATGTTTGTAATAATATAAAAACTGGCAGGGGATGATAAAAAAGGTGAATCAGATTAATCCGATTCACCTTTTTCTAACTGTCAATTATGTTTTATGCCGTATTCACTTTAAGCATTATTTCCTGCGCGAACCTTT
>Ga0207931_1000179_pt1 | contig 24391 bp, 24 predicted proteins | sample NGESurdeep092012_2_FD_184478 | JGI IMG/M metagenome (GOLD analysis project Ga0207931, IMG submission 184478) | Arctic peat soil microbial communities from Barrow, Alaska - NGEE Surface sample 415-1 deep-092012 (SPAdes) | ecosystem: Environmental > Terrestrial > Soil > Wetlands > Peat ...
AGAGCACGTCGTGGCTAGTCATCCTTCGCTTGACGCGGATGGTGAGGCACGCACGCGTGTACTGGTCAATCACCGTGAGCAGGCGTAGCTTTCTGCCGTCGTGGGTCGTCTCGGAGACGAAGTCGTAGGCCCAGACGTGGTTACGGCGCTCGGGTCGCAGGCGGATGCACGATCCGTCGGCCAGCCACAGGCGCCCGCGCTTGGGTTGGCGGGCCGGCACCTTCAGTCCCTCGGCCCGCCAGATGCGCTGCACTCGCTTGGCGTTGACCTGCCAGCCAGCCATCTGCAGCAGGTCGGTGATGCGCCGGTAGCCGTAGCGGCCGAACCTGGCGGCCAGGGCGACGATCGCCGCGGTCAAGGCGTCCTCGTCTTCTCTGGGACGGGAACGGTGACGCTTGGTCGAGCGGTACTGACCGAGCGCCCGGCAAGCTCGGCGTTCGGAGACGTGGAGCCCCTCACAGGCTGCGTCGATGCAGCGGTGTCGACGCGAGGGGCTCAGAAGTTTCCCCGGGCCGCCTCCTGGAGGATGAGCTTGTCGAGGGTGAGGTCGGAGACCGCCCGGCGCAGGTGGGCGTTCTCGCGCTCGAGCTCCTTGAGCCGGCGGGCCTGGCTGACCGACAGGCCGCCGTACGCTTTGCGCCAGCGGTAGTAGCTCACCTCGCTGATGCCGATCGCCTTGACGACCTCGGGTACCTTGCCGCCTTGGCCGAGGAGGACCTCGGCCTCACGCAGCTTGGCGATGATCTCCTCGGGGCGGTAGCGTTTCTGGGGCATGATCTGCTCCTCCTTCTGTCAGTCCAGGAACCATAACCTCAACCTGGACCGATTTCAGGGGGTCAGGTCACGCAGGGATACTGCGGTAGGGTCTCGTCTCGGTCGTCAGTCGGCTGACAAAAGTCCTGCAAAATAGCGCTTTACTCGTGCGCCGCAAATTGCGTTTACCGCACCATACCGCACTATATTCGGGGGTTTCGCCCAGTCAAAACTGAAAATCATGGTGTCGACAGTTCAATTCTGTCCCCCGCCACCACAAGACCCCAGCAGATGCTGCGTTTCGTGCGGCGCCTTGCGTTCGCACTCGTGTGCTCCCTGCAGACGTTGCTGAGCGTCAGCACAGGCCACGGCTAGCCTCGAAAACACACGGGCACATCATGTGACGTCACGTGAAGCTTTCGCCACGGTGCGCTGCAGGCTGTTGCGGCGCTTTCTCAGTGCCTCGCAGTGTCCTTTGATCCCGTAGTCCCGGCAGTCGAGAAGGCCAAGTGACACGGCGCTCTCGATCTCCTCAAGAGCTTCCTTGTGTAGCCCGTTGCGCTTCAGCACGAGGCTAAGGCGGTCGAAGATGAAGAGCAGGTCGCGGCGCACCTCTTCGCGGTCCAAGGGATCCTCGGTCGAATCCAGGAAACGGACGATCGCATCTCGGTAGAGGGCAGCCGCCGACGTCAGGTCTGTCTTCTCGCAGTGGTTGGCCTTGTGCATCTGTTCGGCGGCGTCGTAGAGGTGACGCGAGAGCTCATCTTGGCCACAGAGGGAACGAAACGCAGGCTGGGCTGGCAGAGGCTTCGCGGGGGGCGAGGCGCCGTCTGAGCCCACAGGAGTGCAGCAGACGGGGCAGAAAGCCGCCGTGTCGCCAATGGACAATCCGCAGTGCGTGCACACACGCATGGCCGCCTCCTCGGTCGCTCGGCTCCATTATCGACATACAGCGGGACGGGCAGTAGTGGCAAAAAGAGGGGCCCAGCCGAAGCTGGGCCCCTCCGTGCGCGTCTGGGCTCGTGGTGTGTTCGTTCACTCATCTTGCCAACATGCCCATGTGAAACAGTGGAGACGATGGCACTTAATGGGGCCGTGTGGAGGCTAGAGGGACACCGCGGGCACGGTCTGTGACTGCACGACGGCTCCGCTAGTCCTGCTGCTGCACGAACTCCGCTTCAACGGTCATCTTGACGTCGTCCCCGACGAGCAGCCCGCCGGCCTCAGTGACCATGTTCCAGACCAAGCCGAAGTCCTTGCGCTTGAGCTGTCCGGTCGCGCTGAGGCCGATGCGCGTGCCGCCAAACGGGTCCTCGACCGGCCCGTTGATCTCGGCGTCGAAGGATACCTGGCGGGTGACGTCGCGGATCGAGAGTGCGCCGTCGATCTTCCAGCTGTCGCCGCTCTTCTCGACCGACGTGATCGAGAACGTCATCTCGGGGAACTTCTCGACGTCGAAGAAGTCGCCCGAACGCAGGTGCGTGTCGCGCTGGGGATCCCGCGTATCGACGCTGACGGTTCTCACCGTGACCGTGCCGCGGGACTTGGTGAAATCGTCGGCATCGACGTCTGCGTCCGCGGTGAAGTCGGCGAATCGACCTCTGACCGTGGACACGACCATATGGCGTACGGCGAACTCTACGCTGCTGTGCACTGTGTCGATCGTCCAGGGCATGGCTCAACCTCCATGGCTGTGCTTGTGCAGGTTCTCGTACGGGAGTGTTCCCGACCTCAAACGCAGATCGAGTCTGTTCGCGGCGGCGGCGGCGCGCGGTCGGCAGGCTCCTCGTCGCCGTCGGCGAATATGTAAGGCTACGTGCTGCTGCTCCCGGTACATCAGACCAGCGGCCAACACAGGAGGCCCGGTGATGGTACGGCACCGCTGCGCGGTCGTGCGCATCAATAACAAGCTGATGGAGTTCGTCTCCGCGCGCCTCATGTATGACGATGAAGGGCCGCTCAATGTGTGGAACGTGGCCCTCGAAGGCGTCACCGACGGCAAACTGATCATCGACGCTCTGGCGAAGGCCTCGACGCTCAGCGTCGACATCACGAGCAGCGATGGACGCGCCTACGCCGGCGAGGCTTCCGTGGCCGAGCTGCGGCGCTTCACCGAACACCGGCGGCACTTCTGCGACGCCAGGCTGACCGGCAACGGCCCGCTGCGTCGCGTCTAGGCGAGACCCGGTTCGGGCAAGAGAGCGGTTCTGCCAGACGTCAGTCGGCGAACGCGTCGTCGCCGACGAGATCGCGCACCTTGAGCATCGCGAAGACGTCGGCGACCGCCGGCGAGAGGTTGCGGGCGTGCACGCGGACACCTTGGGAGCGCATGTCGAGGCAGATGCGCACGAAGACGCCCGTGCCGGACGAGTCGATGAAACGCACACCGCCAAAATCCATCATGACGATCTCCGCGCCGCGCGCCGCGGCCGCGATCGCGGCGCGCAACGATTCGGCACAGTCGAGGTCCATCTCTCCGTCGAGGAAGACCTCAGGTACGACGCCTTGCTCCGTGATCGTTCGCAACATGTTCGACCTGCCTGTCTCTAGACTTTGCGGTCAAGTATGAGCGTGGTCCCGGCAGAACCGGTATGCAGCGAGACCGATTCCATGTTCTCGAGCATGATCTTGTAGCCGTAGCCCATCGACGCCTGACCGCTTTCGGCCGGGGGCTCGATCCAGTTGAGAAAGCCGAGCCCCGGCCCTCTGTCGGTGACGACGAAGCGCAGGCTGTCGTCGAGGCGGCGGAGCTGGACGTTGCCGCCGCCGCCGCCGTGAACGAGCATGTTCGTGACTGCTTCGGAGAAGCAGAGGACGGTCTTCTGACGATTTTCCGGGGAAAGGCCGGCGTCCTTCATGATCAGTTCGGCGGCGCCGCGCGCCGCGGCGAGCGAGGCCGAATCGATGACCGAACACGTGAGCAGCGGGCGGCCGCGGCCGCGCTCGACGACGAGCTGATCGTCATCGAGCACGTTGAGGCGGCCGCGGGCCACGGCGGCGGCGAGGTCGGTGAGGATCTCGACGAGACTGCGGCGATGATCACCGTGGTGACGCCGCCAGCCGTTGGCGTGGATCGTCAATATGTCGCAGCCGTCGTCCGTGGGGACGAAGCAGATCTCGTCGGCACTCGTGCGCGCCGGGCTCGGCGCGGCGAAACAGACGAAGCTCGCGCGCTCCATCGCCCGACGCGCGTGCTTGATCAGACGGTCGCGTGAGATCGGGGCTTCCTGGTCACCGAGGATCAGGCGTAGCGAATCGTCGCTGCTGCGATAGCGGTAGACTCGCAAAGTCGCCGGCTTGCGGTCCCGCGTCTCGGTCATCTCGTCGCCTCCGTTTGTCGATGCTTCCACGCTGGCCTGTCCTCGCTCCTCAGTCACGTCAGGCGCGCAAGAAGGAGTGTGGCGTCGTCGTTCGCCGGGGCGCCGGCGCGGAAGTTCGCCATCTCGTCCCATGTCTCCGTGAGAATGTCGGCCAAGCTGTGGTCGCGGCTGATCGCGAAGATTTCGCACAGCCGGTCGATGCCGAAGAGACCGCCGTCGGGCGCTCGCGTCTCGGTCACGCCGTCGGTGAAGAAGGCGACGAGATCACCCGGCGCCGCAACGACGACGTCACCGGGGAACCGAAGCCCGGTGCGCACTCCGAGGGCGGCGCCGCGTGAGGCGATCCGCCGCACCCCGCCGCGGTCCACGAGCAGCAGCGGATTGTGCCCGCCGCCGGCCACGCCGATCGTGCCCTGCCGCGGGTCGAAGAGCGCGAAGGACAGTGTCAGGAAATAGGGCAGGCGCTGACCCTGCAGATCGCGCGCGAGCGCGTCGTTGACCTCTTCGAGCACCTGCTCGGGCGTGTGGTCCGGAGTCGCCGCGCTGTGCAGCAGCGAACGCGACATCGCCATGATCAGCGCGGCGGAGAGGCCCTTGCCCATGACGTCGCCACAGACGACACCGAGCCGCCCGTCGTCGTAGTGCACGAAGTCGTAGTAGTCGCCGCCCATTTCGCCGAGGAACTCCATGCGGCACTCGATCTCGAGGCCGGCGACCACGGGTGCCGCGGCAGGCAGCAGGTCGTGCTGGATGCGGCGTGCCCGCTCGATCTCGCCGGCGACCTTGAGTTGAGCGCTGCGCAGCTCCTCGTGGAGGTGGCTCGAGGCGACGAGCTCTCCCTTGAACGAGGCGATCTCCTCGCCGAACGACTGACGCTCGCGGGCACGAGTCACGTAGATGTCATAGGAGTAGTAGATGAGATAGAGCGGCGGCAACCCGAGCAGCAGGCCGGCGATACCGAGCTCAATGTAGAGCCACGCGACGAGCAGGCCGAGCGAGGCGCCAGTCATGTAGCTCGGCAGGCCCCACTGGTAGTTGCTCCGCCAGATCCGCAGAGGGCTGTCGTGAGTCGCGAGTGCGACCACGCCGGCAAGCACGATCGTGTTGGCGAAGAAGTCGACGGCGGTGGCGGCGAAGATCGGCAACACCGTGGCGGGCAGGGCGGCGTCGGCCGGCACGATCGCGAGGTAGAGCAGCCCGGCGAGGAAGGTCGACAGGACGTAGTTACCGACATTGAAGAGCACCTTCTCAGGGCTGCGCGTGAACCAGGTCGTCGCCAGACCGGAGACGGCGGCGACGAGTAATGCCGGCCACAGACCGAAGACGACCAGTGCGGCGAGCACGGGCACGAACGAGAGTGTCACGATCCCCACGGCCGGCAGCTTTATCTCCCGGAGATCGGTGATCGTCGCCAGAGCGATGAACGCGATGAGGTCGATCGGCAGCGCCGCGCCGGTGTGGATGACCGCGGCCACGACGCAGCCCACGGCCGTGGCAAACACGCAAGCGACGTACAGCGAGACGGCCGTTCGCGTGCGCACGGCCGTCTCGGTCACAGCGGCCGAGCCGCTTGCGGTCACTGCCCGTCGATCAGTGTCGTCCACGCGTACTTCGTCCACGCGTACTTCGTCCACGCGTACTTCGTCCACGCGTACTTCGTCCAGGCGTACTTGGTCCAGGCGTACTTCATCCACGCGTACTTGGTCCACGCGTACTTGGTCCACGCGTACTTGGTCCACGCGTACTTGTCCCACTTCACGTAGGTGTCGGGCGTAAGTACCGTCGTGCCGTTGCCGAGGTCGGCCGAGAGGGCCGGGCCGTCGGCGCGCGCCGTCGAGCTCAGGGCGCCGGGCACGTCGATCATGCCGGCGCCCTCCTGCATCGCCGTCGCGCCGCCCACCGGGTCGGCACTCGCCATCAGCCTTACCTTGACGTCGTCGGGCGTCAGCGAGGGTTCGCGGCCGAGCATCAACGCGACCGCCCCCGCGACGACCGGGGTCGCGGTGCTCGTGCCGGAGAGAACGTAGTACTGCGACTTGACCGACGCCGGCGCGCCGGGAGCGTAACTCGCGACATCGATCACGTTCTGCGGGAACGTCCGGTCGATGTAGCTTGCCTTGACGCGCAGGGAGACGACACGGTTGCCCGGGGCCACGACGTCGGGCTTGGCGAACTCGTCGTAGAGCGTCGGCCCAACAGAGCTGTAGTGGGCGACGCTGTCGTCGGCGGTGCCGCCCGTCTGCCTGGTGTCGACAGCCCCAACGGTGATCACATACGGGTCGTTGCCGGGGGAGAGAATACCGCCGGGGCCGAAGTCGCCCTCGTTGCCGGCGGCGCATACCACGACGATCCCGGCCTTCCAGGCGGCTTCGACGGACAGCGCCATCGGGTCCTTCTCGGTCGGACCGGGCACGTTGCCGCCGATCGAGATGTTGAGAACACGGATGCCGTACTCGTCCTTGTGGGCGATCGCCCAAGCGATCGCCGCGACCACATCGGACGAGCGGCCCTGGCCGAACTGGTCGAGCACCTTGATGGCGACGATGTCGGCCTGCGGGGCGACGCCGCGGAACTGTGTCGTCGCGTAGCCGCCCAGGTCGGTTGGCGTCGAGGCGTCGCCACTGCCGGCGATCAGGCCCGCGACGAACGTGCCATGGCCGGCATCGTCGTAGGGGTGCTTCTTGTTCTTGAGGAGGTCGACCCAGCCGATCACGCGTGAGTGTCCCTGAGCGTCGAGCAGGTCGGGCGAATCCGCCACGCCGCTGTCGATGATCGCCACGGTGACACCATCGCCGGTCGGGCCGCCGTTGACCGGCGCCGGCAGCGTGCCGAGGCCGATCGAGAGGTTGGTCACGTCCATCGATCCGACGTATCCGGTGCCGAACACGGAGTTGTCGGCCGAAATGCCCGAGACGTATGGCAGGTCGGCGACAGCTGCGACCTGGCTCGCATTGAGCTCGGTGGCCACGGCCTTGATCGTCGGCAGAGGCGTGACCTGGTCCGGGACCGGCAGCTGGGCGGCCAGGTCGCCGAAGTGCCCGGGCGCGGCGTAGATGATGACGGGCACGGCCTCTCCGGGGTCGACCGCGTCGAGCGCGATCTGGACGCTCGGATTGATCGTGCTCTGTACGTCGTCGCTCGCCCATGCCGTGGGCACGGGGAGCGCGGCGATGCACAGCAGAAGTGCCGGGAGAAGAACGCGCGCTCTCATCGTCGATGCCTTCACAACAGTGCTCCTCTGGCCTCTGGCTGTCGCCAGGTCGGCCGACGCCTATCTACCGACGCGAAGGGGCGGTGTGCGGCAAAGCGAGAGGGTGAGGCGAGGCGACTCGAGCGGTCGATGCCCACTTCGGCAACCGAGCTATCTTGATCATCCAAGACCTCTGGCTTTGCGTCCCTGCCTCACGGCAGGTTTGCCCTTTCGTTGTCTCGAGTATCGGCACCCCGCGACGGCCCATTAGACGAATTGACATTTTATGTGTAGCCGGACGGGCGACGGCAGGGGTTCACCCGTCCTCCAGCCGGGCAGGGTGGCGACCGGGGGCGCTAAGGGGAATCGGCGATGATGTCGAAAACAGCCTGAGAACGATGCGGCATCACGCGATAACTCCACACCACATGCTCGCGCGGCGACGGCGCCGTGCCGTCATCGCGGTGCTCGGCGCCCTGATGGTAGCGCTCGTCGGGGCTTGGGCGCTCCCGCGCGTCAGCACCGCCGCCAGCGCGTGGCTGCACAGTGCCCCGATCCGCGCCAAGGAGATCCACGTGGGAACCGTGCGGGTGATCGAGCGGCCCGCTGCGCATGCGTCGGTACGCGCCGCTCCAGGTCCTGCGACGGCAGTCGGTGCGACCGGCACAGTCACCCCCAGCACGCTCGACGCGGGCTTCACCTTCGACATGATCGGGGCGCTGTGCCGGTGCCCGCCGGGTCTGCGCCGCACGGTGCAGGTGCGCGTCCGTACGAGCCTGGATGGCGCCGCCTGGAGCGAGTGGTGGACGCTCACCTTCGACAGCGGCGGTCCGCCGGGCAGCGTCGAGAGCCGGCGCGACGTTGTCTCCGAGCCGGCGTGGGTCGGCACGTCGCGCTTCTTGCAGTACGAAGTCGTGAGCGGCGACCGGCGCGGCGCCGGGTCGCCGCTCACGCAGATTGCCGACCTGCGCTTCAGCGTCGTGAATGCGGCCGGCGATGCAAGCTTGGCTGACCGCGTCGTCCAGCACGTCAAGGGCGTCGTGGTGGCGATCGCCGGCCTTCGCCTGACGGCACCGGCCGGCGCGATGACCACGACGCCGGAGATCGTCTCGCGTGCCTCCTGGGGGGCCGCTGAGTCGTGGCGCGCCCGCAACCCCGACTACGCGCAAGTCAAGATGGCGTTCGTGCATCACACCGCCGGCAGCAACGACTACTCGCCGTCGCAGTCGGCCTCCATCGTGCGCGGCATCTACTACTACCACACGCACGTCAACGGCTGGGACGACATCGGCTACAACTTCCTCATCGATCGATTCGGCACGATCTTCGAAGGCCGTTACGGCGGCATCACGCGCGGGCCGATCGGCGCACAAGTCTACGGGTTCAACACGAACAGCACGGGCGTATCGGTGATCGGCGACTTCACCAGGGTGGCGCCGCCCGCCGCCGCGATCAAGTCGCTCGAAGGGCTCCTCGCGTGGAAGCTCGACGTGCACCACGTGAACCCGCTCGGCACGGCGACGATGCTGTGCCGCGCCACGGAGAAGTTCCGCGCCGGCGAGCACGTGACGTTGCCCGTGATCGCCGGCCACCGGCAAGCCAACTACACGAGCTGCCCGGGCGACGCTTTCTATCGCCTTCTCCCGACGATCCGCAGTGCCGTCGCCGCCATGGGGCTGCCGAAGATCTACAACTTCAGCGTTTCCGGTAACACGTTCAGTCCTAACGGCGATGGGCGCGGCGACACCGTCGCTGTGCACTTCACGATCTCCGCGAGCGCGTCTTGGTCGGTCTCGATCAGAGCCGCGGACGGCACGCTGGTGCGCGCGTTCGACGGCACGGGCACGACGGCAGCGGTCGTTTGGGACGGACGCGACGGCAACGGCACCGTCGTGCCGGACGGCGCGTACTCCCTGTCGGCCGGCGCCACGAGCGCGCGCGGCGTCGCGCGGCCGGGGAGCGCGGTGCTCGTCGTCGACAACGTGCCGCCGACGATCACCGCCTACTCCGTCCGCCCGACGCTGTTCAGCCCGAACGGTGACGGGATCGCCGATACCGTCAGCGTCACCCTTGCGACTCCCGAGGTCTATGCGGCGCGCATCTCGATCGTGCGGCCCGACGGCACGCTCGTCCGCCGTTTGCTCAACTGGGCGTACGTCGGCGCTGGAAAGCACTCGTTCCGGTGGGACGGCAAGGCGGTGGGCTCTCCGCCGCCCGCCGCCGCCGATGGCGCTTACGTCGTCGAGACGGTCCTGCGCGACCGGGCCGGCAACATCACCGCGGCTGCGAGCGTGTCGATCGAACTGAATCGCACGCTCGGATTCCCCGCGGTCAAGCCGGTCGCGTTCTCCCCCAACGGCGACGGGGCGCGCGACAAGACGCGGTTCATCGTGTTGCTGGCGAATCCGGCGGACGTGAGTGTCGTCGTCGTCGGCGCCAGCGGTACGGTCCGCACGTTCGATCTCGGCACCCGGTCGCCGGGTGTCGTTGCCGTGACGTGGGACGGACGCGGCGGCGGCGGCGCGACAGTGCCGCAGGGCGCCTACAGGTTCGTCGCCACGGCCAGCAACGATCTCGGCACCGTCACCGCGAACCGATCGGTCGGCGTCGATCTCACGAAGCCCGTTTTGACGGCACCGACGTCGTTGACCATTGCCCTCGGCGGTACGGCCAAGATTAGGTACACGGCCAAGGATCCTTTCAGCGCGCTTGCCCACGTCACGGCCGTTGCGCGTCGAGCTTCGGGCGTGGTTGTGAGGAGGTTCGACTTCGGTTGGGTCCGCACCGGGACGGGGCACCTGTGCGCGTTCAAACCAACAGCGAGCGGTCGCTACACGGTCACATTCCGTGCGATCGACATTGCCTGGAACCCCGGCGCCGCCCCCGTCACGACCAGCGTCGTGGTCAAGTGACACACGCGGCCGCCTGACAGACGATGTTTCACGATCCCGCCGCCCTACCGCTCTCACTCGAAGTGTCGGTGCTCTCCGACGATCCCGACGCTCAGCCTCAGAACGACAAGTTCGCTGTCGCTGGGCGGGTCGAACTGCGCTAGCGCGCCCGACCCGCCCAGCGGCGAGTATTCGCGTCGGCGATCAGGCTAGGCTGGGTGCCGTCGGCCTCAGTTCTCGCAAAGCCGCTCGCGCCGCATGCGACAGTGCGGCAGGGAGCATGTCGCCATGCGTGCCGCATCGCAGAGTTCACACCGCTGTGCCGCCGTGCTGAGTGGAAGGTCGTAGCACGATGTGTCCTTGCGCGCCAGGTGCATCACCGCGTGCAGGGCGCGCGAGACAGCCTTCATGTCGGCGAAGGTGTCGGCCTTTTCGGGCAGGTCGATCAGACCCATGCGGCTGGCGCGCTTGCGCACCCGCCCGTCGGGCACGAAGCCGAACTGATCGAGCGCCGGCAGCTGCCAGAGGCCGTAGCGGCGCATCTCGCGCACTACCCAGAAGGCGCGCGACTTGAGGGCGCCGCCCGATGCCGCATGCAACACATCGACGGCGACGTCGGGGTCGCGCGGCTCGGGGAGCAGACGCGACCAAGCGTCACGGGTCTCGCCGAGGCGCACGAACTCGATCACCTTGCCCTTGCTGTCGCCACGCGAGACGGGCGGGTCGACGGCATAGCGGGCGACGTCGAACGTGTGCGTGTAGATCTCGTCGACGACGCCGGCGCCGAGCATGCGTTGCCAGTCGGCATGCACGACCGCCTCCGGTGCCGGCTGGGCCGCCATGACGCCGTAGCAGAGCAACTTGAAGAAGATGCGCCGCCGGTCGTCGTCGTCGCCGGCGGCGAATAGCGCCACTTCATCGTCGTCGAGTATGCCGAATGGCTTTGGGGCCGAGCTGTCGAAGGCGTCGAGCAGGAATGCGATGTTGTCGCGGCGCTCCTTGTTGGTGAGTGGCGCCAGTTCTTCCACGGTGTCCTCCTGGTCGCTGGGGCACCGGCATCGGTGCCGGGCTCGTTGATTGGTCAGCCTATGAGTCGCACGGCGACCCGAGGAGGGCGACGATAGCCGTGCGGGGGTGACGCTCGCCCGGCGAGCGGTGCACGATCAGTGACCTCGCGCAGAACGGTTGACCGGGAAAGCGGACCACAATACTCTGGTTTCCCGACCCGCCAGAGGGTGCGGCCGCTCACGCTAACGTTTATGATTCGTCCGGCGTCACTCCTCGGGAGGCAGGTTTCATCAGCGAATGGCTTCGCTTGGCATAGACATCGGCTGCATCAGCCTCAAGGCGGCGCTCCTCGGAGACGCCGAGGACGTCGACCGGTTCGTCGCGCTCGCCGCCGATCATCCAGACCTGTTCTTCACGCCGGCCTCCGGCGTGCCGTCCGCCGGCTGGCGACCCCTCCTGGTCACCCGTTACCGGCGGATCAAGGGTAGCCCCGCCGAATCGGCGCGCGCTCTGTTCGAGGATCTCTTCGCCGTCTTCCCACGCGAGAGCATGACCGGGGTGCGCGTCACCGGGTCCGGCGGACGTCTGATCGGCAAGTCGCTCGGAGCCGCCTTCGAGAACGAGTTCAAAGCGATCGCCCGCGGCATGGCCGCCCTGCATCCCGCGACGGTGACGATCTTCGAGATGGGCGGCGAGACCTCGAAGTTCATCCGGCTCGAGGCCGACTGCGACGTCGGCAGCGTCGGCATCTCCGACTATCAGACGAACGGCGATTGCGCCGCCGGTACCGGCTCGTTCATGGACCAGCAAGCCAGTCGCCTGCTGTACGAGATCGAAGACGTCGGCGACATCGTGCTCGGAGCGGGCAAGGCGGCGAGCATTGCCGGGCGTTGCAGCGTTTTCGCCAAGTCGGACATGATCCACGCGCAGCAGAAGGGTTACGAGCCGCCCGAGGTCCTCAGGGGTCTCTGCGACGCCGTGGTCCGGAACTACAGAAGCACGATCACCAAGGGCAAGCTCATCGAGGCGCCGGTCGCGTTCATCGGCGGCGTCGCCGCCAACAAGGGCGCCGTCGAGGCGCTGCGCGAAGCGTTCGGGTTCAGCGACGGCGAACTCTTCGTGCCGGAGCTGTATGTGTGGATGGGCGCCGTGGGCGCGGCCCTGATCGAGGCCGACGTCACCACGGCGCAGGGTGCCGCTCTGGACCTGCAGGCGTTCGCGCCACCGGCCGGTGACTTTCCGACCACCGAGCCGCTGAGCATGGCCGACGTCCTGCTGCTTCGCGACAAGGTCAAGCCTTACGAGCTTCCCTCCGGCGAGGGTGTCGACGCTTACCTGGGCATCGACGTCGGCTCCGTCTCGACCAACCTCGCCGTTATCGATGATGCCGGCGATGTCATCAAGGAGATCTACGTCAAGACCGACGCGCGGCCCGTCGAAGTCGTCAACAAGGCGCTGGGCGAGATCCGCGCCGACCTCGGCGATCGCATCAGAGTGCTCGGTGTCGGCACAACGGGCTCGGGGCGCGAGCTCATCGGCGAGCTTTGTGGCGCCGACATCATCACCGACGAGATCACCGCGCACAAGACCGGCGCCGGCCACGTCGGCCGGCGCATCGACCGCCAGGTCGACACCATCTTCGAGATCGGCGGCCAGGACTCCAAGTTCATCTCGCTGCAAGACGGCATCGTCGTCGATTTCGCGATGAACGAAGCCTGCGCCGCCGGCACCGGCTCGTTCCTCGAGGAGCAGGCCGAGAAGCTCGGCATCAACATCATCGGCGAGTTCGCCGAGCTCGCGTTGTCGGCCAAGGCGCCGGTGCGCCTCGGCGAGCGCTGCACCGTCTTCATGGAGCGTGACGTCGTCGGCTATCAGCAACGCGGCGCGCGGCGCGAGGACCTCGTCGCCGGACTCGCCTACTCGATCGCCCACAACTACCTCAACCGCCTGGTGCGGGAGCGCACGATCGGCGACTGTGTGTTCTTCCAGGGCGGCACGGCGTACAACGATGCCGTCGCCGCCGCCTTTTCGCAGATCCTCGGCAAGCAGATCATCGTGCCGCCGCACAACGGCGTCATCGGGGCGATCGGTGTGGCGCTGCTGGCACGCGAGCGCATGCAGCGCACCGGCGCCGCCACCAAGTTCCGCGGCTGGGACCTCGACGCCGTCGACCACACGGTCGTCGATTTCGTCTGCAAAGGCTGTTCCAACGAATGCGATGTGCGCCAGTTCACGGTCGAGGGTCAGAAGACGTACTGGGGCGACAAGTGCTCCGACCGCTACCGCAAGCCGGCCAAGGTCGACAAGGAGCCCGTGATCGACGATCTCATCGCCGTGCGCGAAACGGCGATGATGGAGTCGCTGCGGCGGGCGGAACAGCAGGTCGCTGAGGGCGCGCGCACCGTCGGCATCCCGCGCGCCATGTATACCTTCGACCGCCTCCCGTTCTGGGCGACGCTCTTCGCCGCGCTCGGGCTGCGTCCCGTGCTCTCGCCGGAGAGCGATCGGGCGATCCGTGAGATGGGCGTCGACGCCACCGTAGCCGAGCCGTGCTTTCCGATCCGGGTCGCGCACGGCCACGTCGAATGGCTCGCCAAGGAAGGCGTCGACCATCTCTTCGTGCCCAATCTGATCAACGAGGAGACGGACTACCCGGCGGTCAATTCGCACGCCTGCCCGTGGGGTCAGACGCTGCCCTTTGTGGTGCGCGCCGCGCCGCGGCTCGAGCACTATCGTGACCGTTTGCTGATGCCGCTGGTTCGCTTCCGCGACGGGCTCGACGGTCTCAGTCGCGACCTCAAGGAGATGGCCGCCCAACTCGGCGCCGGGCCGGCGGAGCTGCGCGCGGCGCTCGAGTCGGCGCTGGCCGCTCAGGGCGAGTTCCATGGCACGCTGCTCAACGAAGGGCGGCGCGCGATGAAGCGCCTCGAAGAACGTGGCGAGATGGGCATCGTGCTCGTCGGGCGTCCATATAACATGTACGACAAGGGCATCAACATGGACATCCCACGCAAGCTACGCAAGTTCTACGGGGTCAATGTGATCCCGCTGGACTTTCTCCCGATCCGCGGCATCGACGTCAGCGATGTCGTGCCCAACATGTACTGGAACTACGGTCGCAAGATCCTGCAGACAGCGCGCTTCGTCGGCGACCGCGACCACCTGCACATGATCTACATCACCAACTTCAAGTGCGGCCCGGACTCGTACATCAAGCACTACGTCCGCGAGGCCTCCGGCAAGCCGTTCCTCACTCTGCAGTTCGACGAGCACCAGAACGACGCTGGGGCGATGACCCGCTGCGAGGCTTATCTCGATAGCAAGGGTTTCCTGCGCTGGTGGGCGCAGGGCGCCGTCCGCGAAAAGGTCTCCGTTGGTTAGCGGCGCCGGCGGCGCGGTCAAGGTGGAGGCTGCGGTGCGCGCCTTCGGCCTCGAAGGCCGCCGCCTGTTCCTGCCGCAGATGCCCTACGGCGGCTCCTACCTGCTCGCGGCGGCGATCCGCTCGATCGGCGTCGACGCGTCGCCGACGCCGGATTCGGGAGAGCGCACGCTGCAGCTCGGCGGGACAGTGACATCGGGCGACGAGTGCTACCCGCAGAAGATCACGATCGGCGACTTCCTCACTCTGATCGAGAGTCAGGGACGCGACAAGGTCGCGTTCCTCATGCCGACGGCCAACGGGCCGTGCCGTTTCGGCCAGTATCATCACCTCGTGCGGCGCACGCTCGACGATCTCGGATACCGGGACGTGCCGGTGATCACGATCACGTCCAGCGACGGTTACGCCTCGATCGGCGAGTACTCGCAGCATCTCGTGCGCACAGGGTGGCGAGCCGTGGTCGCGCAGGACGCGCTGCAGAAGATGCTGCTCAAGACGCGCCCGTACGAAGTCGAGAAGGGCGCGTCGGATGCTGTCTACCAGGCGAGCCTGGAGGATGTCGGCGAGGCGCTCTCGGCGAGAGCCATCTCGCACAAGGAGCGCCTCGCGCGCTTGATCGCCGCCTTGACCCGGTCACGGGAGCGATTCCGCGGCATCGAAGCCGTCTACGACCCGTCGAGGCCGCTCATCGGTGTCGTCGGCGAGATCTTCTGCCGCCTCAACACGTTCGCCAATTCCGATCTCATCCGGCGCGTCGAGGAGCAGGGTGGCGAATGCTGGCTCTCCGACATCGCCGAGTGGATCTGGTACACGGACGACGAGCACGCCCGGCGACTCGCGGACGAGGGGCGCACGTACTCGAAGGCCAACGCCATCCGCAAGATCAAGGCCGCCATTCAGCGGCGCGATGAAGAAGCGCTGCTCCAGCCGTTTGCCGAGGAGTTCGTCGGCTACGAGGAGGCGCACGACGTGCGCGAGGTGCTCGCGGCGAGCTTCCCCTATCTGCCCTACACGGGGGCGCTCGGCGAGATGGTCCTCAGCACCGGCAAGGCGGTCTACCTGCACGGCAAGGGTGCTGACGGCATCATCGATATCAGTCCGTTCACCTGCATGAACGGGATCGTCACTGAGGCGATCTACCCGGTCGTGCAGAGGGACCTCGACGGGCTGCCGATACGCACATTCTACTTCGACGGCACGCAGGCCGAGCTGGAGCGCGACATCGGCATCTTCCTCGAGCTGGCGCGCACATATCAGCGGCGCAAGAAGGTGGCGCGCCGTTACCCGGCCTACTTCCCCGGCGCGCGCTAGCCTCCGCCTTCGGGGCTCGGTCGCGCGCCGCTGACGGCGCGGTTCTCCAGCTCAAGCGCCCAGAGGGCGTTGCCGGTGGCAAGGATGCTTGCGATCGCCCACCACCCGAGATTTGCGCCGATCGTTGCCGCGACCGCAGCCGCCGAGCCCACCAGGAAAGCGTGCAGGATCATCCGTCGTTGTCTCATCGAAAGACCGAGTTCGGTGGCACACGAGCGCACGACGTGGCCGGGCAGCAGGAACGCGGCGACGCAGGCGAGCAGGTAACCGGCAGCGAGCAGCGCCGAGCGGAAGCTGCGGCCGTGGGCGAGTCCCCAGAGTGCCCCGCAGATCAGCGCCACCTCCAGGAACCAGACTCCATAGAGCCAGAGTCTCCGCTGTGAGAGGTCACGCAGCAGTGAACGTACTGCCTCCAGTGCCTGGGCCGTCGGACGTTCCGGGAGCGCCATGCCGTGTGTATCGGCACGGCCGCGGGGGGCCTTGACCGGAAGGAGAAACGGGCGCGGGCGCAGTCGCCTGAGCGACCACGCCCGCGCCGCACACCGGGGGGTGGGGGTGTCCTAGCTAGTGCCGAGTGCGAGCGGCAAGCAGGCCCGAGAAACAGGGTTGTCCGTCGCTGCCAGGCTGACAGTAGCTTCTCAGGAGGTCGACGTTGACCCCTGCGGGAGTGGAGAGCGCCTCACCCGCATCGGAGAAGAACCGGGTAAGCGCAGAACGTACACGTGGATTCATCGTCGCCTCCTTTCAGTGCTGTTTTTGGGTTCGTCGTCAAACATTTACCCTGCCACGGCAGTGCTAAACCGCGCAGGATGTCCTGGCGATCGCCGGCGCTCAGCGCCGGTCAGTCGGCGACTTGCACTCGCCGCCGAAATAGTTCGGCAAGACGGCGAGGTCGCTGCGGCCGTAGGCACGCAAGAGGTCGACATTCACTCCGGAAGGCGTACGGACGGCATCGCCGAGACCATCCAAGGCTCGGGTGATCAGGAACAGGACTCGGTTCGTCATCACGCCTCCCTTCATTGGGATAGGGTACTAGGCTACATGAGAAGAGTATCACAAGACCGGTGGTTTCCAAGGGTGTGGCGACATACGCGCGGCGGTCGCCGTGACTAAGGTCAAGATCGCTCATGCGCCCGGCCGGGTATGCTCGTAGGCGGAATCGCGACGTCTACCGAATGGAGCCCAGGATGGTCGAGAGCCAACCCGTGGTGGTCGATCTGCTCGCCATGACCGAGGTGGCGGACAAGGGGATCGTCAGCAAGAGCGTGGTCGAGAACGACCACCACAAGATCATCCATTTCACGCTGGCGGCCGGCCAGGAGCTCTCGGAGCACACCGCCAGCGTGCCGGCGTCGATCCAGATCGTCTCCGGCGCCGGCGGCGTGACACTCGACGGCAGGAGCTACGAGGCGAAGCCGGGCTCCCTGTACTACATGCCTGCCGAGATGCGCCACGCGATCGTCGCCGACGAGCCTCTGGTCTTCCTGCTGACGATGTTCCGCACCTGAGGCGAGGAGCGCCGGCAGCCTAACGGGCGACCGGCAGGCGCACCTCGGTGACGTACTCCGCCGGGTCGGCGACCGACTCCGCGCCTGTCACGTACACCTCGGTTGCCGGCCCGGCGATCGCGTAGCCCAAAGTCGCCGACTCCGCGAGCAGGGCCGCATACGCCGGTTGCATCTCGCTGTGGCGGCCGACGTGAGTCGTCACTAGGGCGAGGTGGGTCGGGATGATGTCGGTGCGTGCTTCGCCGATGCGGTCGGGTACCGAGCCGTCGGCGCGCGCGTCGATCGGCAGGCACACCTCGTAGTCGAGCGACGGACTCGCGGAGTCATCCTCGAAGAAGCGCGCCATCAGCGACTCCTTCGTCGCGAACCCGGTTCCTTCGAGCGCCACACGAAGACGTCGGATGCGCGTGCCGATCTCGCCAAGGGGACCGCGCTCGCGGATCCCGGCGATCGGCTGCTCGGGGATCAGCATGAGCTCAACCTCGTACGGCACGCCGCCTCCCTCTCGCCCGCCGTTCGACCTCGTTGTCACAGGGTAATCCGAACGATGGGTCGGCGGTCAAGCGAGGGCGCCGTTAGGCAAGTTCGACGAGCTCGCCGACAAGGCGCAAGAGACCGTCGCCTTCGAGCAGGGAGATGATCTCATCGACATCCTCCGGTGGCAGATCGAGCAGCTCCGGCAATGCGGCCAGAGCACGGGGACTCTGCTCGACAAGCAGGCGCACGAGACGCGCGCGATACCAGCGGCGCGAACGCACGAAGGCGCTCTGTTTCGTGCGTGGCGCAATGCCTGTGGCACGCGCTGTGAGTACCAGGGCGCCGTAGTCCATCACGGCGTTGTGCCAGGTGCGCGACATGCCGGCCGGCAGAACGCGCTCGGCGACGACCTGGAGAGCGGCAGGAGTCAGGTCGGCGGGCAAGCGCAGCTCGTGAGTGAGCACACGGCGCACGTTGGCGTCGACCGCGGCGAGGTCGGCATCGTGGGCGAAGATCAGCACGGCACGCGCGGTGTACGGCCCGATGCCCGGAAGCGCTTCGAGCTCGGCGAGTGTCCCGGGCAGGCGCGGCGCATCCGGGCGGTCGGCGGTGACCGCTCGTGCGCAGGCCCGGAGGCGCACGGCGCGATTGTTGTAGCCGAGTCCCGCCCAGACGGCGAGCACCTCGGCGAGAGGTGCCTGAGCGAGCGCGCCGAGTGTCGGGAAGCGCAGCATGAACGCCTGGTATCTGGCGATCACGCGGGCGACCTGAGTCTGCTGCAACATCACTTCGGCGACGAGAATCGCAAACGGGTCGTCGGTGTGCCGCCACGGCAGGTCGCGGCCGTTGGTCGCATACCACTCGAGGATACGTCGTTGCAGTCGCTCGACATCGGCGGGGCTCAGTGTGGTCGACGACGACGATGGGCTCATAGCGACAGAGAGCAGCACGCGACGCCGGGCTGCGGGCGACGGTGCGGACCGGCGCCCGCCCGCAGCCTAGACGGTTGCGTCGGCGAGACTCTCCCACTCCACGTAGAGTTCCTCGAGCCGTGCGTCGACACGACCGCGCTCGGCAAGTACGGCGGCGGCGCGATCCCGGTCGGCGTAGGTATCGGGGTCGACCAATTCGCCGTCGATCTCTCCGAGTTTCTTCTCCGCTTTGAGGATCTCGGTTTCGACGGCCCGCAGCCGCGCCCGATGGCGCCGCGCCGCTTCGGGGTCGGCAGGGTGCGCCGCCCCCGTCTTGGCGGCGCCCGCGGGGGCGGTCTGCCGGGAGCCACTCGAGGCACCCGCGGTGAGCGCTGCCGAGCCGCCGTCTCGCGCTGCCCTTGCCTCCCAGTACCGCTCGACGGAGAGATGGTTGAGCAGTACCCCGTCGTTGATCTCGAGAACCCGCCCGGCCACCCTTTCAATGAGGTGGCGGTCGTGGGTGATCAGGAGGACTGTCCCGGAGTACTCGGCGAGCGCCTCGGAGAGCGCTTCGACGGAGGCGATGTCGAGGTGGTTCGTGGGCTCGTCGAGGACGAGGAAGTTGGCGTCGCCGACGAGCAGCATGAGCAGGCGCAGCCTGCTGCGCTCGCCGCCGGAGAGGCGTGCGACGAGCTTGCCGACGTCGTCGGCGCCGAACAGGAAGCGTCCAAGCAGGCTGCGCGCCTGCTGCTCGTCATGGCCGACGAGCGGCAGAACGTTGTCGAGGACCGTCGCCGACTCGTCGAGCTCGCGACCCTGCTGAGAGAAATAGGCGAGGCGGACGTTGTGACCGAGATGAGCGGCGCCTGTTGCCAGCGAGCGCAAACCGACGATCGTCTCGGCGAGGGTGGTCTTGCCCGATCCGTTGGGGCCCAACAAAGCCAGCTTCTCGCCGCGCTCGAGGACGAATTCGACGTCGGCTATCAGCCGCCGCACACCTTGCGTCTCATCCGCCGAGCCGACGGTCACGGCGCGCGTCTTGACCTCGAGCACGACGCGCGCCGACGGCTTGGGTTGGGGGAGGCCGAGCTTCAAGCGGTGCTCGCGCCTCGGCGGTGGCCGCATCTCACGTTTGATTCGCTCGATTTGGGTAAGTTTGGCCTGCGCCTGCTTGGCCTTGAGCTTCTTCGCATGGAATCGGTCGTAGAATCGCTGCAGCTGTTCGACCTTCTCCTGATCCTCCTGGTAGCGGCGCGCCATCAGGGCGATCGCCGTCTCGCGCTCGCGCACGTAGGTCGCGAAGTCGCAGGTCATCGTCTCGACATGGTCCTGCTCGACCGAGAGCACGCGCGAACCGACACGCTCGAGCAGTCGTCGATCGTGAGTCACCAGCACGAAGGCACGGCTGTAGTCGAGCAGGAACTGCTCGAGCCACTCGACCGAATCGATGTCGAGATGGTTGGTCGGTTCGTCGAGCAGCAACAGGTCGGCATCGGCGAGCAGGGCACGCGCCAGAGTGACGCGCGTGAGCTCTCCGCCGGACAAGGAGAGGATAGGCCTTTCGAGCATCGTCTCGGGCAGCCCGAGACCGATGAGCACATCGGCCAGCTCGGCACGGAAGTGATAGCCGCCGGCGGCCTCGAAGCGGCGCTGCAGCTGTTGGTATGTCTTCATTGTGTCGCGCAGTTCGGGGCTGTGCTCGCCGAGGCCCGACAGCGCCTCTTCGGTACGGCGCAGCGCCGCCTCCAGCTCGATCGCCTCACTGAACGCTTCGAGCAGGTACTCGTTCACCGGTCTGTCGTCGGTCAACTCCGGCGTCTGCTCGTGCATCCAGATGCGTCGGCGGCGAGCGCGTGCGATCGTGCCGGAGTCGGCATGCTCCGTGCCCGCGATGAGCCGCAGGAGGGTCGTCTTGCCGCTGCCGTTGCGGCCGACGAGTACGGCGTGATCGTGGGCGTCGAGTGCAAACGAAACGTTCGCGAACAGCCGCCGGTCGGCGAAACCCTTCTCGACGTTGTGGAAGGTGACGAGGGTCATGACGGGGCCGGTCTAGCGGCCGGCGGCGCGTTCGCCGCGCCGGCCGCGTCGCTGGGTCGGCGTGATCCACGTACCGGCCTCACCTTTGAGCGCCGGCAGCGCGTCGAGCAGCTCCGCGATGATCGCTGTTCCTCCGGCGCGCGCAAAGCGGATCGCGGCGTCGACCTTCGGTCCCATGCTGCCGGCTTTGAAATGGCCGGCCTCGGCATATGCGGCCATTTCCATCCAGGTCCCGCGGTCGAGCGCGCGTTGCTCCGGCGTGCGGTAACTCAGGTAGATCTTGGATACATCGGTGAGGATCATCAGGATGTCGGCGCCCAGGTCGAGCGCCAGACGGCTGGCGGCAAGGTCCTTGTCGATCACGGCCTCGACGCCGTGCAGGGCGCCGTCGCGGGCGCGGTGGACGGGTATGCCGCCCCCTCCGCCGCAGATCACCAGGGCACCGCCGTGCACGAGCTGGGCGATTGTTTCGAGCTGCACGATTCCCACTGGCTCGGGCGAAGGCACCACGCGACGCCAGCCACGGCCGGCGTCCTCGCGCATCGCGAAGCCCTTTTCGAGGGCCATCTCCTTCGCCTTGCCCTCGGAGTAGAAGGGCCCCACCGGCTTGCTCGGTCTGCTGAAGCTGGGGTCGTTGAGGTCGACGATCGTCTCGGTGAGCAGCGTGACCACGGGGTTCGCGGCCCGCAGGCGGCGCAGGTGGTTGCTCAGACACTGCTCGAGCATGTAGCCGATCTGGCCCTGACTCTCGGCGCCGCAGACGTCCATGGGCATCGGCGCCACGAGCTTGGCCGCAGTCTCGTTCTGGATGAGGATGTTGCCGACCTGCGGACCGTTGCCGTGAGTGACCACGACGCGGTAGCCGTCGACGACCATGCGCGCGATGCGCCGGCACGTGTCGTCGACGTTGACGAGCTGCTCTTCGAACGTGCCGACTTGGCCTGGTTGGAGGATCGCGTTGCCGCCAAGGGCGATGACGACGGTTGTTTCGTTCTTGGTCATCGGTTCCATCGTTCGAGTCGCTTGCAGAGTCGTTGGCCAAACGCAAGGCGCCCCTGACGGGGCGGCTGACGCATAGACTCTATGCACCTATGCATCGTACACCAGCTGGGGCTGCCTGGCGAGTATCGATACCGGCGAATTCGCTGCACCTTGCGGTTCACCTTCCGCTATCATGATGGCCGGTTCAGTGCATTTGGCCCGGGAGGTCGGATGACCGCCATTTCGCTCGACACGGGCTCGCTCACACCGGAGCAGGTCGATCTCTTGCTCAAGCGTCTGCCCGCCGACATCACGTACGTCGACGAGCACGACGAGGTGCGCTACTACTCGGGCGGCGACAGGATCTTCACGCGGATGCCGGTCGTGATCGGCCATAAAGTGCAGCAATGTCACCCGCCGGCGAGCATCGCCAAAGTGCAGGAGATCATCGACGCGTTCCGCGCCGGTCGCAAGGATGAGGCGGAGTTCTGGCTGAAGACACAGAAGCGCTTCGTGCACATCCGCTACATCGCCATGCGTGACGGCGACGGGCGCTATCGTGGCACGCTCGAGGTCGTGCAGGACGCGACCGTCGTGCGCGACTTCAAGGTGGGCAAACGGCTGCTCGAGGAGCGCGCATGAGGCCGACCGGTCGACCGAGCGACGCGAACCGCCTGGTCGAGCTCGACGCCGGTGTGCTCACCGCCGAGCAGATCAACCTTCTGATCAATCACCTGCCGTTCGGCGTCAGCTTCGCCGACGAACGCGACGCGCTCTGCCTGTTCACCTCCGGCCCGCCGTACCAGGACTGCAACCGCGAGACGATCGGCGGCTCCGTGCAAGCCTGTCATCCGATCGGCGCGCTGCCCACTCTCGAGCACATCCTGATGGAGTTCCGCGCCGGTCGCGACGAGCCGTTCGTGCAGTTCGACGAGAGCGGCGAGGGCGCCGATTATGTTCGCTACTTCCCCGTTCGTGACGAGCGGGGGGCGTATCGAGGCGTGCTCGAGGTGATCGAGAACGCGCGACGGGTGCGTTCGCTGCGCGGCGAGCGCCGCTTGAGGTTGTGGTGATGTACACGGCGCTCGCACAGCTCGGTTGGAGTATCCGCAGCATATCGGTCAAGCAGCTCGACGATCTGCACGCTGAGATCGAGGCCCACCGTCGCCGTGGCCTGTTTGCAGACGAGGTCTACGAGATGTTCGGCCGCCACTTCTCGTTCGCGCTGCCGCCCGAGCGGCCGGACGCGCACAGCATCGTCATCGCCGCCGTGCCGTCGCCCAGAGTGCGCGTCTCGCTCGTCGTCGACGGTCGGGCACGGGAGTTCACAGTCCCGCCGCAGTACGCGCGCCACGCTGAGGTCAAGGAGACCGTGCGGGCGATGCTTGCCGAGACCGTGGCGCCACGCGGGTTCGGCGTGACGCCGGCTCGGCTGCCGCTCAAGCTCCTGGCCGCCGGCAGCGGTCTCGGCATGTACGGCCGCAACAACATCCTCTACGTGCCGACCATGGGCAGCCATCACCAGCTCGTCGCCTACTACTCGGATGCGCCGTCGGCGGACGAATGGGACGAACCTCTGGTGATGGCTCGCTGCCAGGATTGCCCGGCCTGCATCAAGGCGTGCCCGACCGGCGCGGTCACGCGCGAACGCTTTCTGCTGCGTGCCGAGCGCTGCATAACGTTCTTCAATGAGGACCCGGGCGACTTTCCGGACTGGATCGCCCCGAGCTGGCACAATTCCCTCGTGGGGTGCATGCACTGCCAACGAGTCTGTCCGGCCAACGCCGAAGTCGCCGGCTGGCAGGTGCCCCTGGTCGAGTTCGACGCCGAGGAGACGCGGCACGTGCTGAGCGGCGCCCAGCTGGATCAGCTGGCGCCGCCGACGATCGTCAAGCTCAGGCAGGCGGGGCTGGACGACTGCCTCACGGCGCTGCCGCGCAATCTGGCGGCACTGCTCGCGATCGCCTAGGCGGCGGCGCCCAGGATCGGCTCAGTGCGCGCCCAGTTCGTGCGCGAGCGCATGGTACTTCTCATGCACGCCGGCACCCGTCTCCTCTGTTTCGACCTTGTCGAATGCGGCTGCCAGAGCGGTCTGGTCGGCGTCGCTGAGGAGCCGGTTCGCCATCGGGTAGAGCACGCCGTCCTCCTTGGCGATGTGATCGCGGAGCAGCTGCGCGTACGCTGACAGGCCGTCGGCGACGGCGGTCACGGCCGTGGCGTCTCCGGCGGTCGCGGCCGGCAGCGCCTCGTCCACGACGCGGACGCTCGCGCGGCCGCGCTCATGGTCGGCGAGCATCACCGCCAGCGGGCCCTGCTCGAAGCTCATCCCGCGTTCGTGGAGGGCGCGGAACAGGTGCTTCTCCTCTTTGGCGTGGTGGCAGCCGTCGGCGAAGGTACGGACGAAATCGATCGCTTTGGCGACGAACGCGGCATCGACGTGGCCGGTCTGGCGGATGCTCGCGACTTCGCGCTCGATGCCGGCGATCGCCACGAGGATGACCTTGTGCTCGTGCTCGAGGATCTCGGTCGGCGTCATCTCGACCTCCTGATTGGGGACGGATTCGATCTACCCAAGCAGGAGCCGGCAAAACGGCGTTTGACCGAGATCAAGGGTGAGAGTGGCGA
>Ga0207931_1000180_pt1 | contig 24375 bp, 19 predicted proteins | sample NGESurdeep092012_2_FD_184478 | JGI IMG/M metagenome (GOLD analysis project Ga0207931, IMG submission 184478) | Arctic peat soil microbial communities from Barrow, Alaska - NGEE Surface sample 415-1 deep-092012 (SPAdes) | ecosystem: Environmental > Terrestrial > Soil > Wetlands > Peat ...
CCTACCTTAAGAAACACGCATCGGCATTTGTAAGCCTTCCACAGCTAAAGGAATCAGAGGCTATCTACAATAAGGAAGTAAAATTCAGAAAGAACGGAACCGAAAAACTGTCTGTCTATCTTGGTATTGATGTCGGATCGTTAAGCACTAACGTGGTGCTTATTGATGAGAAACACAATGTTGTGGCCAGACGTTACCTGCCAACCGCCGGTAAACCGCTGGTAGCCATACAGATAGGGATGACAGAGATTTATGACGAGATCGGGGAACATGTTGAGGTCATTGGTGCCGGTACTACAGGCTCCGGTCGCTACCTGACCGGTGATTTCATTGGCGCAGACACGATCCAGAATGAAATAACGGCTCAGGCAACAGCCGCTATAGACTATGATCCTACTGTTGATACAATCTTTGAGATCGGCGGACAGGATTCAAAATATATAAGCATTGAAAACGGGGTGGTGGTGGACTTCGAGATGAATAAAGTCTGCGCTGCCGGAACAGGATCATTCCTTGAGGAACAGGCTGAAAAACTCAACATCAGGATCGTTGAACAGTTCGGCAACATGGCACTCAAGTCAGAAAGCCCTGTCAAGCTGGGCGACCGCTGCACTGTATTCATGGAATCAGACCTGAATACTTTTATGCAGAAAGGTGCCAAGAATGATAATCTTGTAGGAGGACTTGCTTATTCAATCGTATATAATTACCTCCAGAAGGTTGTTGCTGACCGGAAGGTTGGCAACAAGATATTCTTCCAGGGCGGAGTGACCAATAACAAAGCTGTAGTGGCAGCATTCGAGCAGGTGACAGGAAAAAAGATCACCATACCGCCGCACTTTGACGTTACCGGTGCAATAGGAGCCGCCATTCTTGCCCAGAGATCAATGACAGAGGGGCAGAAAACCACTTTCAAGGGATTTGGTATACGAAATGCGACGTACGAGATGAGCAGATTTGTCTGCAAGAGCTGCGTCAACAACTGCGAAGTAAGCAGGGTGAACATCACGGGAGAGAAAAAATCTCTCTTCTATGGTGGCCGGTGTGAGAAATATGAAACCGACGGCCGCAAAAAGAACACCGGTAACATCCCAAATCTCTTTAAAAAGAGACTTGAAATGCTTACGGGCGACTACCGGGAGACTGAACCAGACGGGAAGCCTACAATAGGTATCCCGAGGGCTTTGATGGTCTACTACCAGCAGTTCACGTTCTGGAGGACATTTTTTGAACAGATTGGATTCAGGGTAGTTGTTTCAAGGGAATCAGACAAGGCACTGATCTCCCGCTCAATTGAAACCATCTCCTCCGAGACCTGCCTTCCCGTTGAGCTGATGCATGGCCACGTGATCGACCTCCTTGAGAAGAATGTTGATTATATCTTCCTTCCGTTCATTGTAAACGGAAAATACCGCGAGGGAGACACAACAACCAATACCAACTGTCCTTGGATACAGTCCTACCCGTTTATGGTCAGAGCAGCCCTGAAAGGTAAGGTTGACGAATCAAAGTTCCTTACCCCCACCCTTCACTTCAGGTATTTCGAGCGTGTCCTGGTCAAAGAGCTGATATCTTTCTTCAATGAGAAATTCGGATTAAATAAAGAAGAGATCAGGAAAGCCGTACATAGAGCAGAAGAGAATCAGACCTCATTTGAAAAGGGTCTTGTGGAATACGGTAAGGAAGTGCTGGCAAACATACCGGCAAACTGCCGGCCGGTTGTGATCCTTGGAAGGCCTTACAACAGTGCCGACCCGCACCTTAACCTCGATCTGACGGAAAAACTGCTTGTCCAGAATGTCATGCCAATCCCGCTTGACATGCTTGACCTGACATCTTTCAAAATATATGGAAGTTACAGGAATATGTACTGGCCGAACGGGCAGAAGATGATTGCTGCAGCCCAGTTTGTGGCCAAAACCGAAGGCATATATGCAGTGTATATCAGTAATTTCAGATGCGGTCCGGATTCATTTATCTGGCATTATATCACTGAAGAGCTGAAAGGCAAGCCATTCCTCCATCTTGAAGTCGATGAGCACTCTGCCGACGCCGGTATGGTCACCCGTATAGAAGCATTCCTTGACAGCCTTAAGGGATCTGAGATGAATGAGAAGAAAGAAGTGACTGTCCTCAGACCGCGGCCCAGCCCATCGGCGCCTCCGAAAGACAGGATTCTCTATTTCCCGTATATGCATGACGGGGCAGCTTTCGTGGCAGCCGCAGCCAGAAGTGTTGGCATTCCTTCAGAGGTGCTTCCCAAGCAGACCGATGAAGACATCGCCCTTGGCAGGAAGTACACTTCATCAAAAGAGTGCTTCCCGATGATATGCACCACAGGCAGTTTCCTTAAAAAACTGATGGAACCTGGTGCTGACCCCTCGAAGATGAGCTTTTTCATGCCTGACCATAACGGCCCATGCCGTTTCGGTCAGTATAACCAGTTCCAGAGGATACTCTTTGACAGGCTCGGGTTCAAAGACGCGGAGCTTGTTACACCATCCAATGACACATCATATGCTGATCTTGCCGGCGACCAGAGCCAGAAATTCAGGATCAACGCATGGAAAGGCTTCGTCTCATTTGACTATGTAAGGAAACTGTACCGGGAGATAAGACCTTATGAGATAAACAAAGGTGAAACAGATGTCGTCTATGAAGCCGCACTGAAAAAAATTGAGAAATCAATCGAAAACGGATCCAAAGGGCTTCGCAAGATACTTGTTGATGTAGCTTCGTATTTCATGGCGATAAAGGTGGACAAAAGCCGCAGAAGGCCTGTTGTTGCCGTGCTGGGAGAGGTATACATGCGTGATAATGCAGGGTGTAACGGTAATATTTCCAACAGGCTTGAAGCTCTGGGTGTGGAAGTTCTTATAGGACCTTTCTCCGAGTGGATAACATATTCCACGCATCGCTATACACGTGACAGCAAATGGAAAAATGACACAAAGGGCTTTATCAAATCAAAGATCCAGGGGGTAGGCCAGGAAGTGATTGTTGACTACCTGCTTCGGGGTATTCATAAATATACTGATACTAAACTTGATGTCCCGCTTGAAGAGATGCTGAGACTGAGCAACAAATATGTCAGTGAGTTCTATGACGGTGATCCTCCGATAGCCATGGGATCATCAGCAGCGCTGGCCTCCAGGGGTGTTGCAGGAATTGCAGCGATCCTGCCTTTCACATGCATGCCCGGGACGCTCATTGCATCTGTCAGTGATTCATTCCGTAAAGACTATAATAATATCCCGTTCATAAATATTGCCTATGACGGCCAGGATACGGTATCACTTGACACAAGACTACAGGCGTTCGTATTCCAGGTGAAAGAATTTGCCGCAGCAGCTACTCAATTAGTGTCATCTCCCGTATGAGGTAGTCTGCACCCGCAAATTTGTCTATTATAAACAGGACGTAACGGATATCAAGGCTGATATTCCGGCTTTGCAACGGATTGTACATTATGTCTGACGCAACACCTTCCCATGCACGGTCAAAGTTGATGCCTATCAGGCGCCCTTCAGCGTCGAGGACAGGGCTTCCTGAATTACCTCCGGATGTATGGTTATTGGAAATGAAGCAAACTGGAACATCGCCATCGACACCATAACGTCCGAAGTCCTTTTCCCGGTATAGCTCTTTCAGCCGTTCAGGAACTTTATAATCGTAAATATCCGGATTATCCTTCTCCATTACGCCTGAAAGCGTGGTGAAAGGTTTATAATAAACTGCATCCCTTGAATCATAGCCCATGACTTTCCCGTAAGACAGGCGCAGGGTTGAGTTCGCATCAGGATAAAAGACCTTCCCCTTGCCGTACTCCATCTGCGCCGCCATGTACAACCTGTTCAGTCCGGCAAGACGGGCATCGAGGGCAGCGAGTTCAGGCCTGACCTTTGTATCAAGCAGCTCAGTAGCCGACGAGGCAAGGATATAGAAGGGATCTTTCTTAACCTTCTTTGGGTCAAACTCATTAAGCAGCCCCTGTACCTTCTTTTCACCTGTGAATATTGATTTTGTGAACAGCTTGTCAGTTACAGATTTGAAGTTGCCGTTGCATGCGGCATAGAGTTCTTTGTAGGCCGGTGCCTGCCATTCAGAGTCAATATTCCTGCCATACAGGTCCATCACAGCAACAAAAAGTCTCCTGGCCACTGCATCATTATAGTTCCTGAAGAAGCTGCCGGCTAAATTTTGAAGTCTTGTCAGCTCATTTTTCAGATCAGGACTGTTTGTCCCGGCCATCTCAACAGCGTTCCTGAAGCTGTTGGCAAGTCCTGCTGTCTCCGCTCCGTTATTGAAAAATACTTCAGTCGTATAACTGTTTACAAGGTAAAGCGTCGTGTACGTCTTATAAATTTCGTCGTACAGTTCAAACAAATTGCCGTATTTCGCCATTCGTGCCGGATCTGCCCTGACCCATTCCATGAATCCTTTTTCAAAAGTTTCCTTTCGGGCAATGCCATCTATCTTATTAAGGCTCTGTATTTCCCCTATCGATTTCTTCCATCCGTTCGCCAGTCCAAACGACTTTCCGGAGTACTGCAGCCTGACCAGCGGATCCTTTTCCATTTCCTGCTCCATAATGGATATCTTGGCTCCGCGAATCTCAACCTGTTTCGGATAAATAACATCCTTCAACATCCTGATATGATTTGAAGGGGCGTACTCCTGTGTCCTGGCCGGATAGCCGAATACCATAGCAAAATCTCCCTCTTTCACACCCCTGAGTGACACCGGAAAATAACTTGCAGGCGTGTATGGTACATTATCAGCAGAATAAGCAGCCGGCTTGTTTTCCTTGTCTGCATAGACCCTGAACAGAGAGAAATCTCCTGTATGGCGCGGCCATACCCAGTTGTCAGTGTTGCCGCCGAACATACCAATCCCGGAAGGCGGAGCCCCTACGAGCCTGACATCACGGAACACCTCGTTCACAATAAGAAAATACTGATTCCCGAGGAAGAAAGGCCTTACCATGGCCTGATAGTGCGTATCCCTGACAGCTTCGGTATTAATAGAGGTAATATTTGCATTGATCACAGCATCCCTCTTTATGGCGTCCATTCCATCCGTGACACCTTCAAGCACTTTGTCAGTGACATCCTCCATGTACTTCAGAATGGTCACCGTCAGGCCCGGATTTGACAACTCCTCTGCATTCGATGCAGCCCAGAAACCGTCAGCGAGGTAATCATGTTCAAGGGTTGAATGATTTTGAATTGAACCATAGCCGCAATGATGGTTGGTAATGATCAGTCCCTTATCAGAAATGAATTCACCGGTGCAACCGCCGCCAAAGAGCACAACGGCATCCTTCATAGAGGCTTTGTTGATGCTGTAAATATCTTCTGCCGTGAGTTTGAATCCATTTTCCTGCATGATCCGGATATTATACTTATCGATAAGTACCGGTATCCACATCCCCTCGTCGGCTCTGGCAGTGAAAATCCCTAGTGTAACACTAAAAATCAGCAGGAGTGACAGTCTTTTCATATTGCTATTTTATTCTTTCCTGTAAAGTGAAGCATCTGAGTGTAAAGATCGCTGACCGGCATTCCCACCACATTGTAATATGATCCTTCAATGCGCGTGATGCCTCTCAGTCCTATCCACTCCTGGATGCCGTACGCTCCGGCCTTATCCAGAGGCCGGTAGTTTTCAACATAATAAATGATCTCTTCTTCCGACAAATTCCTGAACCTGACGCTTGTAGTCACTGAGAAAGTATGTTGCCTCTTTGTATCTCTGAGGCATATTCCTGTGATGACCTCATGCTCACAGCCAGAGAGCAGCCTTAGAAACTTCATTGCTTCCTTGTTATCTGCCGGCTTGCCTAGCACTGTATCACGGCACCAGACCACAGTATCTGCCGTAATGATTATCTGGCCGGGCCTGATAGCCTCTTTCCAGGCTGAAGCCTTGCCGGTTGCAAGATACTCTGCTATCTCCCTGCCCCTGAGATGAGAGGGCCATATCTCTTCAAAATCAACTGTGGCTGTCCTGAATTTGAAACCAGCCTCTTCGAGCAGCTGCCTGCGTCGTGGCGATGCAGAGGCGAGTATCAGATCGTACTCCTTTAACCCGTCAGAGATCATCTCAGATTATCTTTCCCGAGGTAATGATTCCGCCTGCAACCAGCGAATAGAGTATTCCTGCCAGCATGATTAACTTCATAAGCCTGCTGGCAAAGTGCAGTCTTTGTTTCTCTTTTCCCGTTAACACCTTAAACGTCACCCATATTAAGGGAAGGGTTATAAGGACGGAAATATAGGCCAGTGTGATATTGTCATTGATGTACCTATACCAGGTTATGTAAAGAAGAAAGAGGGTGACCAGTGACAGGAAGAGAACAATAATTCCTGAGAGTGAGAGTCCGGCCCTGACAGGAAGCGTATTGCGCCCAAGGGCCATATCGCCTTCATAATCTTCCATATCTTTGATTATCTCGCGTATTAGCGTTGTCAGAAATGCAAACAGGGCAAATCCTCCCACCCAGTAAAAGAGTATAGCAACACCCGGGAAAGAAATTGCTGTGGCAGCATAATGTTTATAGATTGGTGCAGCATCGTAAATAACGACCATCATTGGCACCACAGCTACCAATAATGCGACTATCAGGTTACCTATGAGAAACTGCCTCTTGTAGGTCGCGGAGTAAAAATAGAGGAGGCCGGATACCAGGACAAACAATATACCCAGCCAGAAGTAACCTATGCGTGCTGAGACATATGTGCCGCAGATCACACCGAGAATATTGAAGGTATTGTGATAGACCATTGCCATCCTTCTGGTGATCGTATTGCCGACAATTATTGAACCTCTGTTTATAAGGTCAGTGCGAATGTCAAAGTAATCATTGATCACATAACCGGCAGCAGTAATTAAAATAGTCGAAATGACAAGGATAAGGAAATCAAACCACCCGAGCTGGAAGGACATCCGCGTGACTATCAGCGGAGAATCAGCCATTGTTACAGGCATGGCATTCAGCAGAGGTCTGATGATGGCGTACCTCATTAGCAACATTGTGAGTGCCACAATGAGCAGGTTGGGCAGCCTGATAAGCGTCAGAAGGCCCTTCATTGAGTTACCAGGAGAATGCTTCATAATCCATCCAGTTGTTATGCAGCCTGAGGGTTTGCTCAATAACATCACGCACACATCCCTCTCCGCCGCGTTTGTCTGAGATATAAACCGAAATCTGCTTTATTTCACTGTCTGCATCGCTCGGACAGGCAGGCAATCCGACCATCTTCATGACTTCAAAGTCAGGTATATCATCACCCATGTAGAGAACATTCCTGATATCTATATTCCACTTCCTCACCAGCTCATTTATACTCTCCTTTTTGGTTCTGGAATTAAGATATATGTCATTGACACCTAATGTTTTAAGTCGTTTTATGTACTCCTTCGAATTAGCCCCGGATATCACTCCCACATGATAACCCTTTTTCACAGCAAGCTGTATGGCATAGCCATCCCTGAGGTTCACCGTCCGTAGAGGTATTCCCCACAGAGAAAGTGCGATGGTCTGAGTTGAAAGGACACCATCGATATCGAAAACGAAGGCTTTTACATTCTGCAGCTCTTCCTTGAAGTTGGTCATCTGTTGCTGTTCTTATAATGATCAGCGATCATCGTGCTGATCAACCGGTACAGTTTCTGGTATTCTGGTGAGAAAGATAATAAATCAAGATGACTTTTAATTGTAATGGTATCATGTCTGACAGCAGGCCCTGTCTGTGCCCGGGCGGGTCCGGCGTGAAGTGCCTTGCGTGCGGTCTCTTCTATCAGCGGTCGCAGCAGCAACGGATCAAATCCGGCTTCGGATGCTATGGTCTCCCCGGCTGTCATCATGAAGTTCGAGAAATTATTTGCGAATACTGCTGCCACGTGCAGATGTCTTCGTTTTTCAGAGTCACAATCCCATGCTCCGGCCCCGATACTTTCGCCCATCTCTCTGAGCACATTCAGTGAAGCCTCATCGGTTGCCTCAATAAAGAAAGGAACCTTTTTCAGCTCAGGTAAAAAACCCTTTGTAAAGGTCTGAAGGGGATAGAATACCCCTGCCCTTTCGGTTCGTCCCAGCGCTTTAAGAGGAACGCTGCCCGCTGTATGTACTATAATTGTCCTGTCAGGAAGTATGACCTCCGCGGCGACCTCTGCAACTGAGGTGTCAGTCACTGCAAGTATGAGAATATCACAGTTTTCCGGTACGGAAAGGTCCTTTCTCCACTCAGCTCCTGCTTTTACAGCGAGGGCTTTTGCACTGTCCCCTCCCCTTGATGCAACCGATACTATTTTATGACCTGCAGCGCTGAACCCAAGATACAGCGCTTCCGCAACATTTCCTGCACCGATAAAAGATATGTTCCATCCAGACACTTGGGGTGAGGATTAAAAAGTTTATCTGATCAGTCCATTACTTACCGTAATCGTAAGCAGCAACAGCTGTAACCTTGATCTGATAGACCCTATACATATTGTAATAGGATGAGGAGCTGTTGCCGCTGTTCATGAGATAGCTGCACTCGTAAAAATATTCGCCTGACACAAGTATCTCGTCACCCTGATTGAACTTTGTCAGCTCACCCATATACACGTCAGGATTGCAGAAGTAGTATATATAGTAAGGATTGCCCAATGGTGTGAACTGAGCCGATTCTGAGGTAGCATCATAGTGGATCAGGACATGAGTCTGAGCCAGTGAATCGAGTGCATCTCCGTCGCACCCGCACTTTGGCTGCTTTTTGCATCCTGCAGAAGAAATAACCCCTGCGGCAAGCAGAAGCGCCAGCGCACCGTTAGCCAAAATTGTTTTTATGCTCATTTCTTTGCACTTTTAATTGTCATGCCTGAGCTGTCGGGCCTCCAAAGGTCACCGGCATCACCGGACCCGATCCCTTCACCTCACGGATCGGGCCGTGTACAGCTTCGTATTTTGAGATATTATCATTCAGGGCTGCCACAAACCTCTTGGCATGTTCGGGCGTAAGAATGATCCTCGATTTAACCTTTGATTTTGGTACTCCGGGCATTATCCGGATGAAATCAATTACAAACTCGGCTGGTGAATGAGTGATCACAGCAAGGTTTGAATAGACACCTTCTGCTACATCCTCGCTGAGCTCAATGTTAAACTGATTCTGGTTCTTAGTCTCTGACATGATCCTGTGGTTTAGTCCTTTTCCTGTTCTACCTCAGTAGGATTCTGTTCGGCATGGACAAGCGTATCATAATCATCAAGAGAGCCGACAATAATATTATTATACTCCCTTAGTCCTGTTCCTGCCGGGATAAGATGTCCTACAATAACGTTCTCCTTGAGGCCTTCAAGGAAGTCGATCTTCCCTAAGATGGCTGCTTCGTTCAGAACCTTGGTTGTCTCCTGGAATGAAGCTGCCGAGAAGAAGCTGTTCGTCTGAAGAGCCGCACGGGTGATACCCTGCAGTACCTGCTGTGAGGTTGCCGGGATGGCATCCCTTGCTTCTATCACCTTGAGGTCACGGCGCTTGAGCAACGAGTTCTCGTCCCTGAGCTTACGCGATGTGATGACCTGCCCTGGTCTCAGTGTCTGGCTGTCGCCGGAATCAAGCACTATCTTCTTGCCGTAAACCCAGTCGTTCTCATCCATGAACTCGAGCTTATCAACTACCTGGCGTTCAAGGAACTTAGTGTCACCCGGGTCAATGATCTCAACCTTGCGCATCATCTGTCTTACGATGGTTTCAAAGTGCTTGTCGTTGATCTTCACGCCCTGCAAACGGTAAACCTCCTGTATCTCGTTGACGATATACTCCTGTACTTTTGTCGGGCCTTTTATAGCCAGGATATCGGAAGGTGTAATGGCGCCGTCAGAGAGCGGTATGCCGGCCCTGACATAGTCATTCTCCTGTACAAGTATCTGTTTCGACAGAGGGACAAGATATTTTTTCATCTCTCCTGATTTGGAAGTGATGGTTATCTCTCTGTTACCCCTCTTGATCTTACCGTAAGTGACTTCGCCGTCAATCTCAGTAACGATGGCCGGGTTTGACGGGTTACGAGCTTCAAAGAGCTCTGTGACACGCGGCAGACCACCGGTGATATCTCCTGACTTGCCTACTGCTCTCGGTATTTTCACGATAGTGTCACCAGCAACAACATGCTTGTTAAGGTCAGTGACAAGGTGAGCGCCTACCGGCAGGTTGTATGATTTCAGTTCCGTCCCCTCGGAAGACATGATCTTGATTGCAGGGTTCTTGGTCTTATCCCTGCTCTCAATTATAACTTTCTCCTTAAATCCTGTCTGCTCGTCCGACTCTTCGCGGAAGGTTACTCCTTCAATGAAATAGTCAAAAGCTACCTTACCGGCCACTTCGGAGATGATGACTGCGTTAAAGGGATCCCATTCACATATAAGATCACCCTTTGCAATCTCCTGGTTAGGCTTGATATAAAGCTTGCTTCCGTAAGGTATGGAATGGGTTGTGAGTGCTATGCCTGTCTTTTTGTCAATTATCCTCAGTTCGCCGAGACGGCCAATGACCACATCGATCTTGCCCTTCTCCGGATCTTTCCTGGAGACAGTCCTCACCTCCTCAATTGATGCGATACCGCCGTATCTGGCAACAAGGCTTGATTCAGTTGTTATGTTCGATGCCGTACCGCCGACGTGGAAGGTACGAAGGGTAAGCTGTGTGCCCGGTTCACCGATACTCTGTGCAGCAATGACACCGACTGCCTCTCCCTTCTGAACCATTCTTCCGGTTGCCAGGTTACGTCCGTAACATTTGGCACAAACACCTTTTTTTGATTCACACGTGAGCACTGAACGGATCTCAACCTGTTCAATCGGCGACTGGTCGATCCGGTTCGCTATCTCTTCGGTGATCTCTTCTCCGGCGGATGTAATAAGCTCGCCGGTGAGAGGATTATAAATATCATGGACCGTTGTACGGCCAAGAATTCTGTCATAAAGTGATTCAACAATCTCCTCATTGTTCTTGATAGCTGTTGCTATAAGACCACGCAGAGTACCGCAGTCTTCCTCAGTGATGATCACATCCTGTGAAACGTCTACGAGACGGCGTGTCAGGTAACCTGCATCAGCAGTCTTGAGCGCCGTGTCAGCAAGGCCTTTACGGGCACCATGCGTTGAGATAAAGTACTCAAGAACCGAAAGTCCCTCTTTGAAGTTCGAGAGGATCGGGTTCTCAATGATCTCTGATGTTGCTGATCCTGATTTCTGCGGTTTTGCCATAAGGCCCCTCATGCCTGAGAGCTGGCGTATCTGCTCTTTGGAACCCCTTGCACCCGAGTCAAGCATCATGTACACTGAATTGAAGCCCTGCTTGTCGTTTGACAACTGCTTCATGAGGCTCTGTGTCAGTCGTGCGTTGACATGTGTCCATATATCAATGATCTGGTTGTACCTCTCATTGTTGGTGATGAAACCCATGCCGTAGTTTGAGAGTACCTCATCAACCTGCTCATACCCCTCTGCCACAAACATCTCTTTCTCCTTCGGTATGATGACGTCATCAAGGTTAAATGACAGGCCGCCTTCAAATGCCATGCGGAATCCAAGGTCCTTGATCGCATCAAGGAAGTCAGCTGTCTTGGCGGTTCCGGCCTTCTTAAGCACATTACCGATGATATCCCTGAGTGACTTCTTGGTCAGCAGCTCATTGAGATAACCTACCTCCTCGGGCACATACTGATTGAAGAGCACGCGGCCTACGGTAGTCTCTATGATGTGGTTGACCTTCTTACCGTCAACCATATCGTCGACTTTTACTTTTATGATCGCATGAAGGTCAATCTTGCCTTCATTAAATGCGATACGAACTTCCTCAGGTGAATAGAATATTGTTCCTTCACCCTTCACCTTTATTGACTCAGTGCTTTTGCGAGCCTTGGTGATGTAATACAGTCCGAGAACCATGTCCTGTGACGGCACGGTTATAGGTGCGCCATTGGCAGGATTGAGGATGTTATGCGATGCAAGCATCAGCATTTGTGCCTCTAGGATAGCTGCGTTTCCCAGCGGGAGATGAACAGCCATCTGGTCTCCGTCGAAGTCTGCGTTGAAAGCTGTACAGACAAGCGGGTGCAGCTGTATGGCCTTGCCCTCAATAAGCTTGGGCTGGAAGGCCTGTATGCCGAGCCTGTGAAGTGTCGGAGCGCGGTTAAGCAAAACGGGATGACCCTTGAGAACATTCTCCAGGATATCCCATACCACCGGATCCTTGCGGTCAACGATCTTCTTGGCGCTCTTGACGGTCTTTACGATACCGCGTTCAATGAGCTTGCGGATAATAAACGGTTTGTAGAGCTCAGCTGCCATGTCCTTCGGAATACCGGTCTCATGAAGCTTCAGCTCCGGACCGACGACAATGACTGAACGGGCTGAATAGTCAACCCTCTTACCAAGAAGGTTCTGACGGAAACGTCCCTGCTTGCCCTTGAGGCTGTCTGACAGTGATTTCAGAGGCCTGTTGGCGTCAGTCTTTACCGCATTTGCTTTACGCGAGTTATCAAAGAGAGAATCAACAGCCTCCTGCAGCATCCTTTTCTCATTACGGAGGATCACCTCAGGGGCCTTGATCTCGATGAGTCTTTTAAGACGGTTATTGCGTATGATCACCCTGCGGTACAGGTCATTAAGGTCACTGGTGGCAAAACGTCCACCATCAAGCGGAACGAGTGGTCTCAACTCCGGGGGGATGACCGGAACGATCTTTACTATCATCCACTCAGGCCTGTTGATATTCTTTGATTCCCTGAAAGCTTCAACTACCTGGAGTCTCTTAAGAGCTTCACTCTTACGCTGTTGCGATGTCTCAGTATTGGCGCGGTGACGAAGTGAATATGAAAGTTCATCAAGGTCAAGCTTGCCAAGCAGCTTATAGAGGGCTTCTGCTCCCATCTCTGCAACAAACTTGTCAGGATGATCGTCATCAAGATACTGGTTCTCCTTGGGCAGTGTCTCAACAATCTCCATATACTCCTCTTCAGAGAGGAAATCAAGATATTTTACTCCGTCAACAGCTTTTACACCCGGATTGATGACAACATACTTCTCATAATATATTATGCTGTCAAGCTTCTTCGTCGGCAGTCCGAGAAGGTACCCGATCTTGTTAGGAAGTGACCTGAAGTACCAGATATGTGCTACCGGCACCACCAGTGCAATGTGTCCCATGCGCTCACGCCTTACCTTCTTCTCCGTTACCTCAACGCCGCAGCGGTCACAGACGATACCCTTGTACCTTATTCTCTTATACTTCCCGCAATGACATTCGTAGTCCTTTACCGGGCCGAAGATCCTCTCGCAGAAGAGGCCGTCGCGTTCAGGCTTATAGGTACGGTAGTTTATTGTCTCAGGCTTCAGGACTTCGCCGCTTGACTTGTCAAGGATCTCTTCGGGCGATGCCAGCCCGATTGAAATTTTCGTGTAGCTGGTCTTCTGTTTGTTATCCCTTCTGAATGACATATATTTTATTTTTTTTATCTGGTTATATACTCGGCTTACTATTCAAGGTTGATGCTCAGGCCCAGACCCCTCAACTCGTGCAGAAGCACGTTCAGCGATTCAGGTATGCCGGCCAGGGGCATCGGTTCACCCTTGACGATAGCCTCGTATGCTTTTGCCCTTCCTATCACATCGTCAGACTTGATAGTAAGTATCTCCTGGAGAATATGTGCTGCGCCAAAGGCTTCCAGTGCCCACACCTCCATTTCACCAAACCTCTGACCTCCGAACTGAGCCTTTCCGCCGAGAGGCTGTTGGGTGATGAGCGAGTACGGCCCTATGGAACGGGCGTGCATCTTGTCATCAACCATATGGCCGAGTTTTAACATGTAGATCATTCCGACAGTGGCAGGCTGGTCAAACCTCTCACCCGTGCCTCCGTCATAGAGGTAGGTGGTACCGTTGCGCGGTATGCCGGCCTTCTCTGTCAGGTCATTGATCTGACTCTGCTTTGCTCCGTCGAAAATAGGAGTCGAGAACTGCATCCCAAGCTCCTTCCCTGCCCATCCCAGGACAGTCTCATAGATCTGTCCGAGGTTCATCCTTGACGGCACTCCAAGCGGGTTAAGAACAATGTCTACAGGTGTTCCGTCAGCAAGGAATGGCATGTCCTCGGCACGGACTATCTTGGCAACAATACCCTTGTTACCGTGGCGTCCGGCCATCTTGTCTCCCACCCTTACCTTACGCTTCTTGGCGATATACACCTTGGCAAGCCTCACAATACCTGCAGGCAGCTCATCTCCAATGGTAATATTGTACCTCTTTCTCTTGTATACACCGTCTATTTCCTTGAACTTGATTATGTAGTTATGAAGAAGCTGTTTGATGCTGTCGTTTTTCTTCTTGTCTGTCGTCCACTTGTTGGGATTGATATTCAGAAAATCAATCTCCTGAAGCTGCTTAAGTGTGAATTTGGCTCCTTTCGGGATGACATCAACATTAAGATAATCTTTCACTCCCTGTGAAGTCTTGCCGTTCACAAGAATGAACAGTTTATCAACCAGGCGCGCCTTCAGATCATCGGCCAACCTGTTGAAATCGGTGTCAATCTTGTCAAGAAGAGGCTTCTCGGCTGTCTTGGCCTTCCGGTCCTTGATAGCCCTGGTAAATAGTTTCTTGTCTATGACCACACCTTCAAGCGACGGTCCGGCTTTAAGTGAAGCATCCTTCACATCACCGGCTTTGTCACCGAAGATGGCTCTCAGAAGTTTCTCTTCCGGTGAAGGATCTGATTCTCCCTTAGGCGTGATCTTGCCTATGAGTATATCACCTGGTCTGATCTGCGCTCCGATCCTGATAAGTCCGTTCTCATCGAGGTTCTTCGTTGCCTCCTCGCTCACATTCGGGATATCGGAGGTCAGCTCCTCCATTCCGCGTTTGGTGTCACGTACTTCGAGAAGATATTCATCAATATGCACAGAGGTGAAGGTATCTTCCTGCACCACTCTTTCGCTCAGCACTATGGCATCCTCAAAGTTGTAGCCTTTCCATGGCATGAAAGCCACCTTCAGGTTACGGCCAAGGGCAAGCTCGCCGTTCTTCGTGCCATAACCTTCAGTAAGCACCTGTCCTTTAACCACTTTCTCACCTTTCTTGACTATCGGGATGAGGTTGATGGTGGTATTCTGGTTTGTCTTATGGTATTTTGGCAGCATGTAATGTTTGACGTCATCATCGAAGCTTACGAATTTTTCCTCATCCGTTCTGCTGTACCGGATCACTATTTCGTTTGAATCAACAAATTCAACGACGCCATCGCCCTCGGAGACTATCAGTATCCTCGAGTCTTTGATGACCTGTGCCTCAAGGCCCGTACCTACGATTGGTGCTTCAGGTTTTACAAGCGGTACTGCCTGGCGCATCATGTTTGATCCCATGAGTGCACGGTTGGCATCGTCATGTTCCAGGAACGGTATCAGTGATGCAGCTATTGATGCGATCTGGTTGGGTGCCACATCCATCATCTGCACTTTCGAAATCTCTTCGTACGGATAATCAGCTCCGAGTCTCGACTTAGCCCTGGGATTCTCGAAGGTGCCATCTTCATTAAGCGGAGCGTTAGCCTGCGCAATTGTCAGAGGTTCCTCGTCCTCGGCGCTGAGCCATTTGACACTATCATTCTTAAGATTGACCTTTCCGTTTATTACATCCCGGTAGGGTGTCTCGATAAAGCCCAGGTTGTTAATCTTGGCATAAACGCAGAGCGATGATATAAGACCAATATTCGGTCCTTCCGGTGTCTCAATGGGGCAGAGACGGCCATAGTGAGTATAGTGTACGTCACGTACCTCAAATCCTGCACGTTCACGTGAGAGGCCTCCGGGGCCGAGGGCTGAGAGACGGCGCTTGTGGGTCATCTCAGCCAGCGGGTTGGTCTGATCCATGAACTGTGACAGCTGGTTTGTTCCGAAGAATGAGTTTATCACTGACGACAGGGTCTTGGAGTTGATAAGGTCAACAGGTGTGAAGACCTCATTGTCCCTGACGTTCATGCGCTCACGTATCGTACGTGCCATACGGGCAAGACCGACACTGAACTGGGCTGAAAGCTGCTCACCCACGGTGCGTACCCTTCTGTTGCTCAGGTGGTCAATGTCATCTACATCGGTTTTTGAGTTGATGAGCTCAATAAGATATCGTATGATGGCGATTATGTCTTCCCTCGTCAGGATCTTGGTGCTCATGTCAATGTTGAGGTGCAGCTTACGGTTTATGCGGAAGCGTCCAACCTCGCCAAGGTCATAACGTTTATCTGAGAAGAAGAGCTTGTCAATAACATCACGGGCTGTTGCCTCATCAGGCGGCTCAGCATTGCGGAGCTGACGGTAGATGTATATCACAGCCTCTTTTTCAGAGTTGCAGGGGTCTTTCTGCAATGTATTGTATATGATAGCAAAGTCAGAAAGGCTGACATCCTCGCGATGAAGCAGAATAGATTTTGCTCCCGAGTCAACTATCACGTCAATATGTTCATTTTCAATAACAGTCTCCCTGTCGAGCACTACTTCGTTACGTTCGATGGAAACGACCTCACCGGTGTCCTCATCCACGAAATCCTCAACCCAGGTGCGCAGAACCCTGGCGGCAAGCTTGCGGCCGACGAGCTTCTTGATGCTCACCTTGGAGACCTTATGTTCTTCAGCAAGATTGAATATCTCAAGGATATCCTTGTCGCTCTCAAAGCCTATAGCCCTCAGAAGGGTGGTGACAGGCAGCTTTTTCTTCCTGTCGATATAGGCATACATCACATTGTTGATGTCTGTGGCAAACTCTATCCATGATCCCTTGAAAGGAATAATGCGTGCCGAGTATAATTTGGTACCGTTGGCGTGGATGCTTTGTCCGAAGAACACGCCGGGCGATCTGTGGAGCTGAGAGACGACAACTCTCTCTGCACCGTTGATGACGAATGTGCCGCGCTCAGTCATATAAGGAATGACGCCCAGGTAAACATCCTGGATCACAGTGTCAAAATCCTCATGTTCAGGGTCAGTACAGTAAAGCTTTAGTTTGGCTTTCAGCGGTACGCTGAAGGTCAGGCCTCTCTCAATACACTCATCAATTGTGTATCTCGGAGGGTCAATTGAATAATCCAGAAACTCCAGCACAAAATTGTTTCTGGTGTCTGTAATGGGAAAGTTCTCCATGAAAACCTGGTAAAGGTTCTCTTTCCTCCTGTTCTCAGGTGTGGTACCGAGCTGGAAGAACTCGGCAAAAGATTTTAACTGAATCTCAAGAAAATCAGGATATTCGAGCTGGTCTTTCTTGGATGCGAAGCTGATGCGTTCGTTATTTTTCGAGGACATTGATGGTAGGATTAAGTGAACTTATTAAAAATGCCAAAAAGGCTTAGCTCCGCCAGACGGCGGAACTAAACCTGTAAACCCGGTAGTCAGGTATAGCTTATTTAAGTTCAACTTCAGCTCCTGAATCTTCCAATTGTTTCTTAATGTTCTCAGCCTCTTCCTTTGAGACACCTTCTTTAACCGGTGACGGAGCGGCGTCAACGACAGCCTTGGCTTCTTTAAGACCGAGGCCGGTGATATCTTTCACCAGCTTAACGATCTGAAGCTTCTGGCCACCTGCATTCTTAAGGATGACATCGAAAGTGCTTTTCTCAGCTGCTGCCGGAGCGTCGCTGCCGGCTGCAGAAGCTGCGACAGCAACTGCTGCTGCTGCAGGTTCAATGCCATACTCATCTTTTAATATTTTCGCAAGTTCATTAACCTCTTTAACGGTTAAGTTCACCAACTCTTCTGCAAATTTCTTAAGATCTGCCATTTCTATAGGAATTTTTAATTTGATTACTATTAATGATTACTTCTTTGACAGTGTTTCAAGAACACCATGGATTGTGGAACCACCTGATTGAAGCGCGGAGATAACATTCTTCGCGGGCGACTGCAGGAGGATGATGATATCGCCGATGAGCTCCTCTTTCGACTTGAGCGCCACAAGGATCTCAAGGAGGTTATCTCCGACATACACCGATTCTGCCACATACGCTCCCTTGATCAGGGGTTTTGGATGCGATTTACGGAACTCCTTTATCATACGTGCGGGAGTGTTTCCGTTATTCGAGAACATAACTGCAGTTGAACCCTTCAGTACGGGGAAAAGTTCTCCGCACTCAAGGCCTGCCTGTTCCAGAGCTCTCTTAAGGAGAGTGTTCTTCACGACAACCAGTTTTATCTGGTTCTCAAAACACTTCCTTCTGAGATCACTGGTGTCAGCAGCGTTGAGCTGTGCAGTGTCAGTCAGGTAAAAGTGACTGTATTCTTTCAGAATATCAGCCAGACTGTTAATTATTCCGGATTTTTCTTCTCTTCTCATAATCTCTCTGCGGTTAGCTTTCAATTAAACGTCAAGGCTCTTGGGATCAATTTTCAGACCCGGGCTCATGGTGCTTGAGAGGAAGATACTTCTGATGTATGTTCCTTTAGCTGAGCTGGGTTTGAGCTTGTTGATCATTCCGAGAAACTCCCTGGCGTTATCTACGATCTTATGAGGTTCGAAGGATACTTTTCCGATGGCAGCATGGACAATACCGGCTTTGTCAACTTTAAAGTCGATTTTGCCCTGCTTAACCTCTTTTACAGCCTTGCTGATCTCCATGGTTACGGTGCCGCTTTTTGGGTTCGGCATGAGTCCACGGGGACCAAGCACGCGTCCTAACTGACCTATCTTACCCATCACTGAGGGCATGGTAATAATCACATCAACATCCGTCCAGCCGCCCTTGATCTTCTCAACCCACTCTTCCAGCCCCACGTAATCTGCGCCTGCTTCTGTTGCTTCAGCCACCTTGTCAGGTGTCACGAGAGCCAGAACCCTGACCTCTTTACCTGTACCGTGAGGAAGGGAAACAACGCCGCGAACCATCTGATTCGATTTGCGGGGGTCAATTCCCAGTCGTACGTCAAGATCTATTGAAGCATCGAACTTCGTTTTTGTGATATCTTTTACCAATGCTGCCGCTTCTGACAAAGTATAGAGCTTGCCCTGCTCGATTTTCTCGAGAGCAAACTTCTGATTCTTGGTAAGCTTAGCCATTTCTGTACACTTATTAAGTTTATTTACCGGGGAACTCACCGCTCACGGTGATTCCCATACTCCTGGCAGTACCAGCCACCATCTTCATCGCGGAATCGAGGGTGAAGCAGTTTAAATCCTGCATCTTATCCTCAGCAATAGTCTTTACCTGTTTCCATGTTATTGATGCCACCTTGTTACGGTTGGGCTCCGGAGAGCCTTTCTTTACCTTGGAAGCCTCGATAATCTGAACTGCAACGGGAGGTGTCTTTGTGATAAATTCAAAAGACTTGTCATTGTAAACGGTGATAATCACCGGAATGACCTTCCCTGCCTTGTCCTGGGTACGGGCATTGAACTGTTTGCAAAACTCCATGATATTCACACCTTTTGAACCCAGTGCAGGGCCTACGGGTGGAGATGGATTGGCTGCTCCGCCTTTAATCTGTAATTTGATTAATCCAGCAACTTCTTTTGCCATAATTAAAAATTTGCATTGTTTATAGCGAGAGCATGACGGCCGCTTAAGGAAGCATTATAATTCACGGCTGTCAATTTCCTGATTTCTAACTTTCTTTTTCTACCTGCATGAAGCTCAGCTCGAGCGGGGTCTTTCGTCCGAAGATCTTGACCATCACTTTCAGCTTGCGCTTTTCTTCGTTAACCTCTTCAATAACTCCGGAGAAGCTGTTGAAGGGGCCGTCTATTACTTTAACCGTCTCACCAACGACGAAGGGCACATTAAGCTCTTCATCACTGGCAGCAAGCTCATCGACCTTGCCAAGGATACGGTTTATCTCTGCCTTGCGTATCGGCGTCGGCTCACCGGACTGTGTCCCCAGAAAACCAAGCACGTTGGGTGTATTACGCAAAACGTGAGGGACCTCGCCTACGAGGACAGCCTCCACTATGACATATCCGGGAAAGAAGGTGCGCTCTTTGCTTATCTTTTTTCCTGAACGTATCTGGTAAACCTTCTCCGTGGGGATGAGCACCTGTGTTATGTAATCCTGCAACTTCAGGCGTACAATCTCATTCTCAAGATACTCCTTTACCTTCTTCTCCTTGCCGCCTATAGCCCTGAGCACATACCACTTTTTAACGTTCTCACTCATTTGTGATCGTCATCTTATTAATACAACCAACCATAAATAGTGCCCATGATCTTGTCAAAGGAAAAATCCATAAACCATATCACCAGGGCAAGCATCACAGAAGTTATCAGCACGAGGGTAGCGCTGCTCTGAAGCTCACTCCATGTGGGCCAGGTCACCTTATGCATAAGTTCGTTGTATGATTCTTTAAAATAATTACCTATTTTCATTTCAGGACTTCGATTTAGCACGGGAGGAGAGACTCGAACTCCCGACACCTGGTTTTGGAGACCAGTGCTCTACCAACTGAGCTACACCCGTGTACACTGCCAATGACACCCGTCCGTCCGTCCGTCGGCTGACGGACGGACGGCGGATACCATTATATATATATAAGGTTTTACGCAAGTATTTCTATTACCTGACCGGCACCAACCGTACGGCCTCCTTCGCGGATAGCGAACTGGAGTCCTTTGTTGAGAGCCACAGGATAGATAAGAGTAACCGTGATAGTGACATTGTCACCCGGCATAACCATCTCTGTCCCCTGCGGGAGTTCTATCTCACCTGTGATATCAAGGGTCCTCAGGTAGAACTGCGGGCGGTAATGATCGTGGAATGGAGTGTGACGGCCACCTTCTTCTTTCTTAAGAACGTAGATCTCAGCTTTGAACTTGGTATGAGGTGTTATTGAACCCGGTTTGGCAAGTACATGACCTCTCTTGACCTCTTTCTTGTCAACACCACGGAGGAGAAGACCTACGTTGTCACCAGCTTCACCCTGATCCAGAATCTTGCGGAACATCTCAACGCCTGTACAAACTGATTTGCGTTTCTCTGCTCCAAGACCTACTATCTCAAGCTCGTCGCCTGTATGAACGACACCGGTTTCAATACGGCCCGTGGCTACTGTGCCGCGGCCAGTGATTGAGAATATGTCTTCAACCGGCATGAGGAACGGTTTCTCATTCTCACGCGGAGGGATAGGTATGTATGAATCAACGGCATCCATTAGCTCCATAACCTTTTCTTCCCACTTGGGTTCGTGGTTCATGGCACCGAGGGCTGATCCGCGGATAACGGGGCAATTTGCACCATCGTATTTGTAGAAAGTCAGCAGGTCGCGCACTTCCATCTCAACGAGATCAATAAGCTCCTCATCATCAACCAGGTCGACTTTGTTCAGAAACACAAGTACCTGCGGAACGTTCACCTGACGCGCAAGCAGGATATGTTCGCGTGTCTGAGGCATGGGGCCGTCTGTAGCGGCAACAACGAGGATCGCGCCGTCCATCTGGGCAGCACCGGTAACCATGTTCTTAACATAGTCAGCGTGACCCGGACAGTCAACGTGCGCATAGTGACGTTTCGCCGTTGAATACTCAACGTGTGCCGTGTTGATCGTAATACCCCTTTCCTTTTCCTCAGGAGCATTGTCGATTGAATCAAAGTCTCTGATTTCCGAGAGACCTTTCTTAGCGAGAACCATCGTAATAGCAGCTGTTAAAGTGGTCTTGCCGTGGTCGACGTGACCGATTGTACCGATATTAACGTGTGGCTTCGACCTGTCAAATTTTTCTTTTGCCATAACTAAAACCTTATTAAATTAAATTTACATCCAAATACATCCAAAAACATTTCGAGCCGATGATGAGAATTGAACTCATGACCCCTTCCTTACCAAGGAAGTGCTCTACCCCTGAGCTACATCGGCAAATTGAGCGGGAAACGAGACTCGAACTCGCGACCCATAGCTTGGAGGGCTATTGCTCTACCAACTGAGCTACTCCCGCTTATATCTGTCACCAGCACCCATGGACCCTTCCGGGGAAAAGTTGCTGTTATGCACTGCCTGAGTGGGGAGAGCAGGATTCGAACCTACGAAGTCATTCGACAACAGATTTACAGTCTGCCCCAGTTGGCCACTTTGGTATCTCCCCCTTCATTCAGAGCATGTCTGATTAGACATACACATACTCATCATTTAATGAGCCGATGAAGGGAATCGAACCCCCGACCTGCAGATTACAAATCAGCTGCTCTGGCCAACTGAGCTACATCGGCATTTGAAAGAACAACCGATTCCCGAGAAGAATACCCTCAAAAATCGGTTTGCAAATGTAGGAATTTATATTCCAAATCTCAAAAATAATCTGAAGTTTTTTTTGATGCCGGAAACTACTCCCCTCGCAGCTTACTCTTCTGTTTGACTATCTGTCGTTTAAGGGCAGCAACAACCAGGTCGGTCGCTTCTTCAAATGTCTTGCTCTGTTTCCGCGCAAAAAGCGGACCCCTGGGATATTCTATCTTGAGCTCAGTTATCTTGTTCTCCCTCGTTTCAACATGTTCAAGCTTCAGGGTAACCTCTGCACTGACAATATCATCACTTACAAGGGATAACTTGTTTACTTTCTGTGATACAAAATCGAGAAGCTTCTTGTCAGCATCAAACTTGAGCGAATGGATCTGAATGTTCATGACTGTACCTCCTGTTAATTGTTTTTAAGCTCTGGGATGAGCCTGTTTGTAAACTTTCTTTAACTGTTCAAATGTATTGTGTGTGTAAACCTGCGTCGCCGACAGGCTGGCATGACCCAGCAATTCCTTGATCGAATTGAGATCGGCTCCGTGGTTCAGCATGTGGGTGGCAAAAGTATGCCTCAGGACATGTGGACTTTTCTTCTCTACCGTAGTCACCATCGAGAGATATCTTTTGACTATATTATAAACACCTTTGTCGTACATTTTGTTCCCCTTTTCAGTGACAAAAAACCAGTCACCGGCATGACCTGCCCTGCTTCGTGATTCAAGATAGACTTCAAGTGATTTAATGAAGCTGCCCGTCAGAGGAATAACTCTCTGCTTGTTTCTTTTACCCGTCACCCTCACCTGACCAGAAGAGAGATCAACATCCTCGTCACGGAGACTTATCAGTTCTGACCGCCTCATGCCTGTAAGATACAAAAATTCTATTATTGTTCTGTCGCGGACACCTGAAAAATTATCTCCAAATTGGTAATCATCAAGAAGCCTGTCGAGTGCCTCTTCGGCCACGAAGACAGGCAGCTGCTTTGCTTTCTTCGGAAGCTTCACTCCTGACATCGGGTCAGTGCTGCTCATTCCATGCTTCCGCATATAACGGAAAAAGGCCCGGAGGGCAGACATCTTCCTGTGCACCGTGCCGGTTACACATCCGCGTTCTATAAGTGAAATCATCCATGCCCGGACCTCACCGGAAGTCACACCCTCGGGAGCGAGATCAGGAGCGTTCACTCCCAACCACTCAAAAAACTGATCAAGATCGTTCTTGTATGAAGTTACGGTATGCCGGGAATAACGCTTCTCGGTCCGGATGTATTGCAGGAACGATTCCTTTCTATCCATAAAAGGAACCTTTTAAAATTGTTTATAAGAAAAGCAGTCAGAATGTTATTCCTCTTCCTGCTGCAGATGCTGAACATATACGGCTTTCTTTATCGCATCCCTGCGGCGAACCGAGGGTTTGATAAAAGCCTGACGCGTCCTGAGCTCACGGATGACACCCGTTTTTTCAAATTTTCTCTTGAATTTTTTAAGAGCCCTGTCAATGTTCTCGCCTTCTTTTACCGGTACAATTATCATAATTCAACTTTGTGTTAAAACGAGCGGCAAAATTAATATGTATAGAATTCATTTCAAAACTTTTGACAAAATAAATTCAAAATCATCACCGGCGGCGCCTGGTGAAGGCCTGATATAGGGCGCCAGGCGCGAGGCCTGCTCGCTGCTCATGACCTTCTGCCTTACCAGGCTGCCAAGTGTCACCGGAGTACCCATGAGCGACCGGTATTTAATGATCAGCCCCGCGGTTGCCGGTCCGATATAGGGATGCCTTGCCAGCTCACTGAAAGAACAACTGTCAAGCAACAGCGGCCTGACCGAATCATATGTCAATGAAAGCCTCTCACCGATGAGATCGACCACAGAGCTGTCCAGACCATAAACTTCCTTCAGCTGCCCTGCATCGATAAAGCCCCCGAGCAGACTGCGGTACTTTATTATCCTCGCAGAGAGCACGGGACCTATGCCCGGAAATTGTAAGAGATCATCAGCAGTGCATATGTTGAGATCAATAAATGCTCGCCTGACAACTGTGTCTGCCTGTTTGCCATGAATGACCGCAGCAGCATTTTCACCTGTTGCTTTGTGACGATCTGTTTCCTTTGGTATCTTAATCCA
>Ga0207931_1000181_pt1 | contig 24222 bp, 21 predicted proteins | sample NGESurdeep092012_2_FD_184478 | JGI IMG/M metagenome (GOLD analysis project Ga0207931, IMG submission 184478) | Arctic peat soil microbial communities from Barrow, Alaska - NGEE Surface sample 415-1 deep-092012 (SPAdes) | ecosystem: Environmental > Terrestrial > Soil > Wetlands > Peat ...
AAGAGACTCTTCTTGGCACGGCCAGCCGTACGAGCTCAAGGTTAGGATGTCTGTTCAGGCGTGTGACTGGGTCTCTGTCAGCCATGAGGGTTCCTATTTCAGTGCCGCGAACGCCTGCCTCGATGTATATCTCAACTGCGAGTCTCTGTGCAGGGAATTCGCCTGCGGGTATCTGAGGAAGGAATTTGCCGGCGTCAATGAAGATGGCATGACCGCCGAAAGGTATCTGCACCGGGATGCCTGCTGCCTTTATCTTTTCGCCCAGCCTCGCTACCTGTCTTATTCGGGACTCAAGATAATCAGGCTCAGTGCCTTCGAACAGACCCTGTGCCAGGGCGTTCATATCACGGCCTGACATGCCTCCGTAGGTAACGAAGCCCTCAAACATAATATTAAAGGTAGAAGCTTTGCGGAAGAGCTCTTTGTCCCTGAAACCGATAAAGCCACCCATGTTCACAATGGCATCTTTCTTGGAACTCATGGTCATACCGTCAGCAAGGGAGAACATCTCGCGTGCAATTTCCCTGATGGTCTTGTCAGCGTATCCTGCCTCGCGCGTTTTTATGAACCAGGCATTCTCTGCGAAACGGGCTGAATCAATGATCAGCAGCACTCTGTACCTGTCGGCCAGCTCACGAACACCCTTCATATTGGCCATGCTTACAGGTTGCCCCCCGGCGGTGTTGTTTGTGATTGTCATCACTATGCATCCTATCTTTTCGCGGGGTGTCTCCTTCAGCACTTTTTCAAGACACTCAAGGTCAACATTACCCTTAAAGGGGTCCACTGCAGTGATGTCGCCGGCAACCGCAACAGTGCAATCGAGGGCGGTCGCCTTCCTGAACTCGATATGTCCCTTGGTGGTATCAAAATGAGCATTGCCGGGTATGATGTCACCTTCCTTTACCAGGACGGAAAAGAGTACATTCTCTGCTGCCCTTCCCTGATGCGTAGGAAGGAAATACTCAAAGCCTGTTATCTCCCTGATGGCTTCCTTGAGGTTATAATACGATGATGCTCCGGCGTAGCTCTCATCACCGGTCATGATGGCGCCCCACTGTTTGTCACTCATGGCGCCCGTGCCGGAGTCGGTAAGGAGGTCGATGTAAACCTGCTCTGACCGCAGGTTAAAGAGATTATATGAAGCTGTCTTAATCCATTCCTGACGTTCAGGAAGTGTGCTTCGGTGCATGGACTCGACCATTTTTATTTTGAATGGTTCACAATACGGAAGGTTCATAGTATTGAATTAAGAATTAAGAATTAAGAATTAAGGATTAGGGAAGTGGCCCGGGATGAGGAAATCCGGGGAAAACTAGAAAGCGTCCCTGTTTTTGATATTTTGAAATATCAGTTTCCTGTTTCTTTCCGTTTGAAAAAAGAAAATCATGGAAATGGGCTATTTTTGCAAATATAGCTTTTACGTTTGGGGTACAATCCAAAAAATGCTAAAAACATTTTGTAATGAAACTGAGAACCATTAAGATTCTTGCATTGTCCTATTGTCTGTGCAGCAGTGCATTACTCCCGGGACAGGATGCTATTCATATTAACAGGGATGAGTCTGTCAGATTCCTTGAGAAGATAGAAGTCAAAGCTCCGAAAGTGCAGTTCAAGGAGCTTCTCGGGGTGTCGTTTGTGTTCAGGTTCTGAAGTGCACGATAAATCCTCTACCTGATAAGGAGATCCATGACCACAAGGAGCCCGTAGATGACCCCTGCTATGCCGTTTGTGGTTCCGAAGGCAAGGTTAACCCTGCTCAGGTCATCAGGTCTGACAATCAAATGCTGGTAAGTCAGAAGAGCGAGGAATATCAGAGCGCCTGCCCAGTATAATGGCCCGCCGGCGCCCAGAAGTCCGGCTGCCACCACAAACAGAGTCGAAAATATGTGCAGGGCGACAGATACGAAAAGTGCCTGACGGCGTGACATCACAGCAGGTATTGAGTAAAGGCCTGTCTCGCGGTCGAACCTGTCATCCTGCAAAGCATAGATTATATCGAAGCCGCTGACCCAGGTAAGCACAATAGCTGAATAAATGACAGGGAGCAGTGCGAAAGTGCCTGTGACTGCAATATATGCACCTATGGGTGCAAGACTTAGGCCAAGGCCAAGGATGAAGTGGCACAGAGCCGTGAATCTCTTGGTAAAACTGTAACCAAGAATGATTGCCAAAGCAACCGGTGAAAGTATGAAAGTCAGCCTGTTGAGCAGGGCTGTCGCTGTAATAAAGAATACCGAGCTCACTATAACGAATACCAGGGCATTGCGTTTTGATATTTTGCCTGACGGTATTTCCCTGCCTGCAGTCCTGGGATTCATGCTGTCATACCGTTGATCAGCATATCTGTTGAAAGCCATGGCAGCGCTGCGGGCAAAAACCATACAGGCAAGCATCAGCAGGAAAGCCCTGAGACTAAAACCGTAGCCACCAGTGGTTACTCCTAAAAAGTACCCGACAAGTGCAAAAGGCAATGCAAAGACAGTATGGCTGAACTTAACCAGTGAAAGATAATCGGTTGTCTTACCAAACAGTTTCTTCATCTCAGGGTAGCCCCAAACTCGCGTTCAAAAGCTCTGGTAAGGGAGCTCATAACTTTGTCAATGTTCTTTTCGGTGAGGGTTTGTCTGTCATCTCTCAGGATAAAAGAAACGGCATATGATTTCTTATCTTTTCCAAGGGCATTGCTCTCGTACACATCAAACAGATCTACATCCTGCAGGATATTACGCTCAGTCTTATAGGCCAGGTCTTTTATATCACTGAATTTTACTGATTTATCCACAAGAAGCGCCAGGTCACGGCGTACCCAGGGGTACCTTGGCAACTCGCTGAACCGGATATTCCGGGTTTTCAGGGTTTTGATGATGTTTTCCCAGTTGATCTCGGCGTAGAAGACATCCTGTTTAATGTCAAACATGGAAAGGTACTTCTTCGATACCTGTCCGAATGATGCAATATCGAGGCTTCCTGCAGTATATTTCATTGCCTCCCTGAACCATCCGGTTTTTTCCTCTGTGACAACAACCTCTCTATCGGAGATGCCAAACCTTGACAGGACGAGTGTGACATAGCCTTTTATATGGAAGAATTTTGCGGATGCTTCAGGCGTATTCCACCTCTGCCTGTTCATATTCCCTGTCACCGCCAGTGCCAGTATCTGCTTCTCGCTGTAATTATCTGTTATCTCCAGCGTGCCTTTTCCAGGCTTTCTGTTATATGTATATCCAAGCTCAAAGAGCCTGAGATCGCTATTCTGCCTGTTGATGTTCCATGCAATTGTATTCAGGATTCCCGGCAGGAGCGATACTCTCATTACATTCAGGTCGTTGCTGAGCGGGTTAGCCAGCCGCACCATGTGTGCCGTGTCAAAGTCACCTGTCGCTTCGAACCATGCTGCCGGGGTAAGTGAGTTGCACATGATCTCGGCAAAGCCGTTACCTGAAAGAAGCTCGGCCATATTCACCGACACCTTTTCCCTGTCCGGTTTGTCAGTGTATGACAGCATGGAGTGCATCTCGTTACTTACACCGATATTGTTATAGCCGAATATTCTAAGTACCTCTTCACTAACGTCAGCTTCGCGGGTGACATCAACCCTGTATTGCGGTATCTCGAGTGTCAGCACATCGGTGGTCTCACCGGTTATGCGTATATCGAGACTGTAAAGGATTGTCTTGACGGTCTCGACGGGTATTTCTTTGCCGATAAGTTTGTTCATGCGGTCAAGGGAGAACCTGACCACAGCTTTTCTCACCGGAGCGGGATAGATGTCTGTTATATCACCCGTAATTTCACCTCCGGCAAGCTCCTTAATCAGAAGAGCTGCTCTCCTGATGGCATATATCGTCATCTCCGGATCAGATCCTCTTTCGAAACGGTAAGAAGCGTCAGTGTGTAGGTCATGGCGTCTGGATGTTCTTCGCACTGACACAGGGTTGAAAGCAGCGCTCTCAAGGAAGACAGACTTTGTTGTCTCATTCACGCCCGACTTTTGTCCGCCGAACACACCTGCTATGCACATTCCTTCAGCCTCATCGCATATCATAAGGTCAGATGACGACAACTCGCGTTCAATGCCGTCGAGAGTAACGAACTTTGTTCTGTCAGGAAGTGTCTGGACAATAACTCTGTTGCCTGTGATTGCGTCAGCATCGAATGCATGAAGGGGCTGTCCCGTCTCATGAAGGACGAAATTGGTAATGTCCACCACATTGTTAATCGGATTCAGTCCGATTGATCTGAGACGTGTCTGCAACCACGCCGGTGACGGAACAACATTAATTCCTCTTATTGTCAGGCCTGAGTATCTTATGCACGCTTCCGTTGCTTTTACTGTGACGGCTATAGCACCGTCATTTCTGTCTTTTTTAAAATCACCTGTCTCCGGCAGTTTTGCCCTGACAGGTTTCTGAAGGTTGAAGTATGCTGCCAGGTCGCGCGCTGCACCGTAGTGTGAGCTGCAGTCGATCCGGTTGGGAGTAAGTCCTATTTCGAAGATAGTGTCATGTGTGACGCCAAAATAATCAGCGGCGGAAGAACCGATCTTTGCAGAAGGGTCAAGCACTATAATACCTTCATGGCCGGTACCTATGCCCAGCTCATCCTCTGCGCATATCATCCCTTCAGACAGTTGTCCGCGAATCTTTGAACGCTTGATTTCAAACTGCTCATCTCCCTTGAATATCATTGTACCGGGCACTGCCACTGCAACAACCTGTCCTGCAGCGACATTAGGAGCACCACAGACGATATGAAGCGGATCGCTGCCTCCGGTATCAACGGTAGTGACGCTTAGTCTGTCTGCGTCAGGATGCCTTCCGCATGTTAGTACCCTGCCGATGACCACACCCTTCATTCCTCCTTTAACAGATTCCCATTCCTCAACACCTTCCACTTCAAGACCTAAGCTTGTCAGTATTGTTGAGAGCTCATCCGGTTCAACATCAAAACTCAAATACTCCCTGAGCCAGTTATAAGAGATCTTCATCCTTAATAAATTAGACTGATTTCATAACATGCAAAAGTAAATAAAAAAGGTTAGAGGCATCATCCGGATGCTATAAATCGGACGATCATTATAGTTATATTTGCACTTCAATAAAATGGTACATGATCATACAGGAGAATGACAAACTGATACTTATAACCAACGATGATGGTCTTTATGCTGCCGGATTAAAAACGCTGACAGATGTCATGCAGGAGTTTGGCAAAGTGGTTGTTATCTCGGCCACTGAGAGCCGCAGCGCGATGTCACAGGCACTCACTGTCCAGCAGCCGCTGAGGGTCAAGCTGCTGGAAGAAAACGAAAATAAAAGGATCTATGCCTGCAGCGGAACTCCTACCGACGGAGTGAAACTTGCTGTTAACCAGCTTCTCGGACGCAGACCTGACCTTATCGTTTCAGGGATCAACCACGGTTCAAATGCTTCTGCCAGTGTTCTCTACTCAGGCACAATGGCAGCCGCACTTGAGGGTTGTCTCTACGGCATCACCTCGGTGGGTTTTTCTCTTAACAGCTATTCATCGACAGCTGACTTCTCAGTATGCGAAAAATATATAAGGATGGTGTGTAAAATGGTTCTCAGTGAACCGCTGCCACAGGGAGTCTGCCTGAATGTCAACATACCGGCCATAAAAGCATCCGAGGTTAAAGGGATACGTGTCGCACGCCAGGCCAGTGGCTGCTGGCAGGAAGAATTTGAGAAGAGGAAAGACCCGATGGGGAAAACCTACTACTGGCTGACAGGTTGCTTTGTGAACCGTGAGCCTGAGTCAACTGATACGGATGAATGGGCGATGCAGAACGGATATGTCTCTGTGGTGCCTGTGACAACAGATATGACAGCCCATAGTTTTATAAGTGAACTGAAAACAAAATTCTGACATGTGGTTCAGAGAACGATTCAATAATGTTCTGACAGGGGTGATCTCAGGGATCATCCTGCCTGTTCTGGGCTTCCTTGTGTTCTTTCTTCTTACCCGCCATGGACTGTCAGTTGAGCAATATATACAGCATATGGAAGCTGCTAATAATGTGACTGAAATAATGAGTGTTTCGGTATTTACCAACATCATAATTTTCCTTGTATTTAATCGCTTTGACATGCTCAGGGCTTCAAAGGGCGTTCTTGGCATTACCATCGTCTGGGCCTTTGTGGTATTCGGTATAAAGCTGTTCTAGGATGAAATATTTTATCGTAGCCGGAGAGCCGTCGGGCGATCTTCACGGGTCAAACCTCATCAGGAATCTTATCATGGCTGATCCGTCTGCAGATATTTCATGCTGGGGAGGTGATATGATGAAAGAGGCAGGGGCGAAACTGCTGAAGCATTACCGCGAGACAGCATTCATGGGAGCATGGGAGGTTATAGTGAATATCCGGAAGGTGAAGGCAAATTTTGCTGAATGCCGGAGCCAGATAGACTCAATCAGACCTGATGTAGTTATTCTCATCGACTATGCGGGTTTCAACCTGAGAATAGCGAAGTTCATTAAGCACATGGGGATCAGGGTCTTTTATTACATCTCTCCGAAATTCTGGGCATGGGGTGAGGGAAGAATAGAAAAGATAAAAAAGTATGTCGACAGACTGTATATAATTTTCCCGTTTGAAAAAGCCTTTTTCAACAGGCATGGTTACCCAACCGTCTACCTTGGGAACCCGCTTATTGACCAGGTCGAATCGTTTCGCCGGGAAATACCTGATCGTGACGCACTTATGGCCTCTCTTGGTCTTGGCAAAAAGCCTGTCATTGCACTCCTCGCAGGCAGCAGGATGCAGGAGGTCAGGAAGATCCTGCCTGTGATGGCAAGTGTTGCCGGCAGTTTGCCTGGCTACCAGTTTGTGGTTGCCGGGATGGAACACCTGCCGGAGAAAACATACAGAGATATTATTGGAACGATGCCTGTCACTGTGATTTACATGAAGACATATGATCTGCTCTCGGTTGCTGAGGCAGCGCTTGTGACGTCCGGTACTGCCACGCTCGAAGCCGCTCTTTTTGATGTCCCGCAGATTGTCTGCTACAAGACAAGTGCACTTACCTATCATCTGGCCAAAAGTTTCATGAAGGTCCGCTTTATCTCACTTGTCAACCTGATAATGGACAGAGAGGTAATCAGGGAGCTGATCCAGGATGACCTTAATCAAATGTCGCTGCACCATGAACTTCAGAGCATTATCCGGAGCGGGAATAAATATGATATTATAAGGGGCGACTATAAGCAGCTTCGCACTTTGCTAGGCGAGAGCGGTGCATCAGCACGTATTGCCTCGGATATGATTGATACGCTGAAGAGCTCCGTAAGGTGACCATGACAAGAGCCCTGGTATTTATAGTACTGTTGCTTCTGCCCTTGACTTCCGGCGGTCAGGTAAGCGTCAGGATATTTGCCCGCACCCGTCCGTCTACAATAGTATTCACACCGCTGCAGGGTGAGTTCCAGCTTAATGATGGAAGAACTAAAGATCTGAAGATCAGCGTCAATGAGACTGTAGCAATGACAAGGCATGATGATCAGATTATTTATATGACACTGTCAGGTGTTTCAGCTGTGACAGATTCAGTCATCATTGAACCTCTATCGGAGGGTGCCTTATTTTCACTTCGCGCTCCTGCCGGCGGTGAACAGCTTAAAACACTTGATGGCTTTCTTAAGGTTAAGTCTTATCCCGGTTCACTCCAGGTACTTAATATTACCTCAGTTGAGGATTATCTTCCCGGGGTCGTCGAGGCTGAGGCAGGCAAGAGCGGTCCGGAAGAATATTTCCGCGCGCAGGCTGTCGTTGCGCGGACTTATGTGTACCGGAACATCTACAGACATGAGCTTGATGGTTACAATCTTTGTGACGACACTCATTGCCAGGTCTATCCGGGAATCATTTCAGACAGCCTTATTACCGGAGCCTGCAAGTCCACCTCAGGCAAAGTCATTATTGACCGTGACAGCATGCTTATTGTTTCAGCTTTTCATGCTAACTGCGGAGGTGTAACCGCTTCTTCATCTGATGTGTGGGTTGCAAAATACCCTTATTTGATATCTATTAAAGATCCATGGTGCGGTTACTCGCGATCTTCGACATGGAAGGCAGCTATACCGCTCGGTGTATGGAATGACTTTCTGAGATTGAAGAATGTGGAGCCCGGAAATGAGACAGAGCTTTATTCTTCTCCGGGAAATCAGTCCGCGAGAGTCTCCAATTATACTGTTGATGGGATCCATGTTTCGAAGGAAGATATCAGACAACGGTTCAATCTCCGTTCCTCCTTTTTCACACTTGCCCGGACCGGTGACAGTATTGCGGTGACAGGCAGAGGCTATGGCCACGGTGTAGGCCTTTGCCAGGATGGAGCCCGGGCAATGGCAGCAGGAAAGAACAGATATGAGCAGATAACCGGCTTCTATTATCCCGGCACTTTTATTACTGACATTAAAAATGCACGCAGGCCTGAAAGGCCTTGAAAGTTTTCAATATTTTTACAGCAAACTTACAGGTATGTTCACCCTCTTAAGAAAAGAGATATCAGGTTTTTTCAGCTCGCTGACAGGCTATATCGTCATGATTGTTTTTCTTCTTGCCAACAGCCTTATTATGTGGGTGATGCCAGGACAGTGGAATTTGCTTGACAGTGGCTATGCCGGGCTTGACACACTGTTTGTTCTGTCGCCGTGGCTCTTTCTTTTCCTCGTCCCTGCCGTCACAATGAGACTTTTTGCCGAAGAACGAAGATCAGGGACCCTTGAATTGCTCTACTCACGTCCCCTTGGTGAAGGAGCTATCATATACGGAAAGTTCCTTGCTTCAATTTTGCTGGTGCTTATCTCCCTGCTGCCCTGTATTGTTTTTGTCATATCTGTCTGGGTGCTCGGGGAGACCCCGGGCAATCTTGACAGGGGAGGCACCGCAGGGTCATTCATCGGACTTATCCTGCTTGCCGCGGTATATTCTGCCATCGGACTCTTCGCATCTTCACTTACTGAGAATCAGGTTGTGTCATTTATTGTGGCTGCTGTACTATGTTTTGTTGTTTTCACAGGTTTTGACTCTGTTGCATTATTGCCCGGGTTGTCTTCCATAGATGAATATGTGACCAGGCTGGGCATTAATGATCATTACAGATCGATCAGCAGAGGTGTTCTTGATATCCGTGACATCGCATATTTCATTTTTGTTACAGTGCTCTTCAATGAGGCTGCCAGGATTTCGCTGCGGCGCAGTTCTGTAAAGAAGCCGCTCATGATCATCGGAGCGGTTGCCCTGGTATGCGCACTGCTATCATTGCTTAACATAAGGGTTGATCTCACCGAAGACAGACGGTTTACTCTTGCTGATCCGACCAAAAAGATCCTCAGAGAACTCGATAAGGATGTTCATGTGGATGTTTACCTTGACGGAGAGATGCCTGTGGCCTTCAAGAAGCTGCGCCGCAGCACGCAACAGTATCTGGATGAGTTCCGGATCGCCTCCCGGCGAAAAGTCTCCTTCTCATTCATCAATCCGTATGAAGGATCTGTTGCTGCTGAAAGGGAAAAATATCAGAATGAACTTATCAGCCGGGGACTGATGCCTGTCAACGTCATGGCAAATGACGGGGAAGGAGGGAAGACCCAGAAAAGGATCTTCCCGTCAATGACTGTAACATGCGGTAAAACCGTTATACCTGTCAACTTTCTGAGAAATAACCCGGCCCTTCCCGCCGAGACCAATCTGCTTCATTCGACGGAAGGTATTGAATATGAGATCATTCAGGCAATAGCAACGGCAACTGCTGATTCTGTCAAACGTATTGCATTTATTGAAGGACACGGTGAGCTTGACGAGATATATGTCGCTGACCTGACGCTTGAGCTGGCCAAATTCTTTAATATTGACAGGGGGACTATCGGCGGCAAGCCTGGAATAATTGACCGTTATGCAGCCATCGTTATAGCTGACCCCAAAGGCAAATATGATGAAAAGGATAAATTCATTATCGACCAGTACATTATGAACGGAGGCAGGGTGTTATGGCTTGCCGAGGAGGTAAATGTAAATGCAGACAGCCTTCCTGGCGGCTCCACGGTGGCCCTCTATGAGCCTCTTTCCTTCGACGATATGCTTTTCAGATACGGTGCAAGGATAAATCCTGTCATCATCCAGGATGCCGAATGCATGGTCATTCCTCTGAGGATAAACGGTCCGGACGGTCAGGCTCAATATGTTCCTGCACCCTGGGTGTACTATCCGCTGCTGAAACCCTCACAAGACAACCCTATAACGCGCAATCTCAACAGGGTGAAAGCTGAGTTCGCAAATTCAATTGATACGGTAGGGCGCGATCCGGGAGTGAAAAAGAGTATTCTTCTGACCACATCAGGCCAGACACGCACGGTATCACCGCCTCAGGTAATCTCTCTTGAGGAGGCCGATGAGGCAATTCCTCAGGAAATGTTCACTGCCGGCGAGCTGCCTGTGGCTCTGCTGCTTGAAGGGAAATTCAGGTCAGCATTCACGAACCGCATGACGGAGAGTATTATAGGGGAAGCAGGGAAAAATATCAGGACTGAAAGCAAGCCGACAAAGATGATCGTAGTGGCTGACGGCGACATCATAAAAAATGAAGTCAGCTGGAGCGGGGGTGTGGCTGAGCCGATGACACTGGGCCTTGACAGGTATACAATGCAGACATTCGGCAACAAGGATTTTCTTGTCAATTGCATCAACTATCTTGTCGATGACAACGGACTCATTGAAATGCGCTCACGGGAGATAAAACCAAGGCTTCTCGATCAGGCCAGAACTAAGGAGCAGCGCACTCTGTGGCAAATGCTTAATACCGTAATACCGTTAATACTGATCATTATTTCCGGTGTCGTCTATAACTGGTTAAAGCAGAGGCATTATAATTCAGTTAAATAATTTTGTTTGAGGGTAAGAAATTTTTTTGTAATATTGATAACCCGGCTTTTAAAGCAGACAATTCAATAAATCAATGAGTTGACGGGTGGAAATGGCTTAATTCGGAATAACTTTAAAAACAGACAATATGAAATTTGTTGTATCAAGCACGGAACTTTTAGGTCATCTTCAGGCAATAAGCAGGGTGATCAGTTCAAAGAATACTCTTCCTATTCTTGACAATTTTCTTTTCAATGTCAGCGGGAACGACCTTGAGATAACGGCCTCCGACCTTGAGTCGACCCTGATAACACGCATGAGGCTTGACAATATAACCGGCAGCGGTACAATAGCCCTCCCGGCAAGAATTTTGCTTGATACGCTGAAAGAGTTCTCTGAGCAACCTCTTACCTTTGATGTCAATCCTGAAACCCTGGCTGTAGTCATTAACTCTGAGAACGGCCGTTTCAGCATCGTCGGCCAGAATGGCATTGACTTTCCTGTTCTTCCGGTTATCAAAAAGGAAAAACGGTTTTCGTTTAATATTGCAGCAGACATTCTGCTTTCCGGAATATCACGCACACTTTTTGCCACAGCTGATGATGAGCTGCGCCCGGTAATGGGAGGCATACTTGTTGAAGCCTCGCCTGAGAAGCTTACCTTCGTTGCTTCCGACGCTCATAAGCTGGTGAGATACCAGCGAAGCGACGCCAAAGCTGATGATACCGCGTCATTTATTCTTCCTAAAAAACCAGCATCACTGCTGAAGAACATACTCCCGAAGGAGAGCGGCGTTGTCTCGGTGGAGTTTGACGACAGGAATGCATTCTTCAATCTGTCTGATTACAAAGTTGTATGCCGGCTTGTTGAAGGCAACTATCCGAATTACAATTCAGTCATCCCGAAGAATAACCCGAGGAAGGTGCGTATTGACAGGCTTGAGCTTTATAATATCCTCCGCAGGGTATCAGTCTTTTCAAATCAGGCCAGCAATCTTGTAAAGCTTCAGTTCACACCAAACCAGATCACTGTATCTGCACAGGATGTTGACTTTTCAATATCGGCTTACGAACGCCACAAATGTCTCTATGAGGGTGATGAAATGGAGATTGGCTTCAAATCGGTCTTCCTGCTTGAGATACTTTCCAACATCACATCGCAGGATGTCATCATTGAGCTCGCCGATCCCACTAGGGCAGGACTTTTTCTTCCTTCGGAGACCAGCAATGAGGAAGAAGACCTCCTGATGCTGCTCATGCCAATGATGATTAATGCCTGAGACTTTTCTGAAATGGAGTTAACCCTGAGGAAACCCCTGGTTATCATTGATCTTGAGACAACCGGGGTAAGCATAGCTTCTGACCGTATCGTAGAGATATCCGCATTGAAAGTGATGCCCTCGGGAGCCGAGGAGTGGCTCACGATGAGGCTTAATCCGGGAATACCAATTTCACCTGAAGCGACACGCATCCATGGTATAATGGATGCTGATGTGGCAAACGAACCTCATTTCAAGGATGTGGCAAAAAAGATAGCTGCTTTCCTGGAAGGATGCGACCTTGCCGGTTTTAACTCAATGAAGTTCGATATACCGATACTCTGCGAAGAGTTTCTACGTGTGAATGTCGACTTCAATCCGGCACGTCACAGGTATGTCGATGTCCAGGTCATCTATCACAAGAAGGAGCAGAGAACATTAGGAGCCGCCTTTAAATTCTACTGTGAACGGGAGCTGGAGAATGCGCACAGTGCACAGGCGGATGCTGCTGCCACTTATGAAATACTGAAGGCGCAGCTCGACAGGTATCCTGATCTTGAAAACGATATCGAAAAACTATCCTCCTTCAGCGCTTTTAACAATAATGCCGACCTTGCAGGCAGGATTGTGTTCAGTGAGCAGGGAGTGGAGGTCTTCAACTTCGGCAAGCATAAGGGGAAACCTGTTGAACAGGTCTTAAAGGAAGAGCCATCATATTACTCATGGATGATGAACGGCGACTTCCCTCTTAACACAAAACAGGTGCTTACGGCAATAAAACTTCGCTCTTTCGGGAAAGCCTGATAACGCTATGAAAATTATTTGTGTTGGTTTAAATTACAGGAAGCATGCGGCAGAGATGAACAAACCGGTGCCGGTTGAGCCCATGATATTCCTCAAGCCGGATTCGGCCATACTAAAGAAGAACAAACCTTTTTTTCTTCCTGATTTTTCAGCTGATGTGCAGTTTGAAGCTGAGGTGGTACTCAGGATCTCCAGGCTGGGAAAGGGCATCTCCGTAAAGTATGCCCCGAGATATTTTGATGCACTGACGGTAGGTATTGACTTCACTGCCCGCGATCTCCAGGACAAATTTAAAAACGCAGGTCAGCCCTGGGAGCTGTCAAAAACTTTTGACGGCTCGGCGCCGCTGGGTACTTTCATACCTAAAGATAAATTTGCCCGTATGACTGACATCAGCTTCACCCTTGATGTCAACGGCGTCAGAAGGCAGAGTGGAAATACATCCGATCTGATTTTTAATTTCAATGAGATAATATCTTATGTTTCAAGGTATTATACTTTAAAAACAGGAGATCTCATTTTTACCGGGACACCTTCGGGGGTAGGTCCGGTTAGCAAAGGTGACAATCTTGTTGCACAGTTGGAAAGTGAGACCGTTCTTGATTTCTTTGTAAAGTAATATCCACAGGCATCTCCGTACCTTCCGGATTCCCGCTTTATTCCATAATTCTTCCGACAGGATACAGCATGGTCCGTTTTTCCAGTTCAGAGACCGGTGTGTTCTGATAGAGCCATTGCAGCTGAGCTACGGGATCGGTCGCCATCCTGGTATCTTCGCTTTTGGCTTTCTCAAATGCAGATCTCAGCGCAGGGTCACGGTCAAGGAGCTCTTTAAGATGGCTCTCAAATCCCCATACCGAGTACCAGTCTTGTCCTTCCAGGAAAGAGTCAAAGAAATTCCATGCAAAGAAAGAGGCTTCACCCTGAGGTTCCAGCATATATACAATATATTGGTTCGATCGTTGATTCAGGGGAATTATATAATCGCCTTTCAGGAATTTTACCTCCTGCACCGCTGGCCGGACTGCCACTTTTGTGTTAAAATAATGACCTTGGGAGGCCCTGTCTGCATGCTCGTAGTTCTCTATATAATATGTTTCAACAGTCAGCGTTGTGTCATTTTCGAGCTGATGCATCACAACTCCGTTATTATGAAGCCGTTCAATCACCTCCTCCCACGCAAAGGGGACTATATAGGCTTTAGGTGCGGACACAGTAATCGCAGGCCTGAAATAATTATAATACCTGATCGTGTCAACATATGGTTTATCATGGTTATAGAAGCCAGTCTTCCTGCCGGTAATGGGGGTGGTGGTTTCATCATATCTGTAACCCCGGAAAGGGATCAGATCCCACCTGGTTGTATCCTCTTCCCAGTCAAGCACATAATCTCTGTCAGTTAGTGTCAGCCGGTTAGCCTCACCCCTCAGTTTGAGCATCTCCTTATAGTTTTCAGACGTGAACCTGACCAGCTCCGTGATAAACTGCCATGTACCTTCAACCCTTTCAGGATATGGCTTGTATACCAGTGTCTCAGTCATGAAGCTGTATGAGTTGAACAATGTGGCATAACCCGTCGAAAAATACAGACACTCTTTAAAACCATCTATCGCTTTTATCTCGCCTCTCTCTGTGTACTGGACATAAGGTATCATCTCGTTATTATGTTCGCTCTGCATGCGACTGTAAAGTTCGGGGATCATCTTCCCGCGAAAGAACTTTTCCATCCCGGGGTACATCCTTTCCGGCTGTGTGGCAATAAGGGTGACCGTGTATTGATGATCAGAGCCGTCAGTAGTGTGTGTATCGAGGAACACGTCAGGATCGAGGAAACTGTATATATCAGCAAAAGCCCTTGCATCGCGCGAGTCCTGCTTCACAAAGTCGCGGTTCAGATCGAGGAAGCGCGTGTTTCGCCTGGCTCCCTTTTCGTCAGGACCGTTCTGGTTGATACGGTAGTACTGGCTCCGGGTAAGGGCACCACCAATGTTGTACACTGGAATTATGGCAATGACACAGTTGCGAAGGTATTTTTTCATCCCGTCCCTGTTTTCCAGGATATCAGCTGCAAACCTCGCGCTGGCGTCAATACCCTCAGGCTCTCCGGGGTGAATGCCATTATTGATCAGAATAATGGCTTTTCCGCTCTCATGGATTTTCACGGGATCAAATTCCCTGTCGCCTGATATGACGAACAGGTGCAATGGTCTCCCGGCATCTGTCATCCCCATTTCAAGGAGTTGTGCTTCAGGGTAAGCTTCATCAAGGGAACGGTAATAACTGATTGCCTCCTCCCAGGTCAGGCTGTGGTTTGATTCATATCTTAGTGCCGGAATGGCGGGATTATCCTGGGCGGAAATGTTTGCAGCCAGCAGGAATGAAAGAAGCGGAATTAGATAGCGTCTTGTCATGATTTCTTTTTTGAAAAATAATCAGTCACTGTTTCTACTCTTCTTTTCTGCTCCTCAACGAGGTCAGGAAAGATGGAATATGTAGATTCTAGATGCCGGAAACGCGCGTTAATGTTTGAGATCACCATTTCCGGCATAGCTTCGTCTGAAACTCCTCTCACGGAGTAGATCTCAATATATCTCCCGATGCCTGTTATCCCGAAGGCATCCATATCGTCGGCAACAGATATGATTGCAGCCAGTGATGAAGGATCAGAGAGTTTCCGGTACGACTTGTCGTCATGCTTCTCAACAGCATCCAGTATCTCATTCCAGTCACTTATGCCCAGGTCACATTTATTAAGGAACTTGATGCATATCTGCCTGCTCTCTGTGCCATGACCGGTACCCTTGTTGACCGTAAGGCCAGTATCATGAAAGTATGCAGCTATGATTGCCTTCTCTGCCAGGCGGGGGTCAGTGACCAGGCCTGAATCATAGAGCCGTGAAAGCAGGAGTGAAGCATTATCCCAGACCCTGGCATGGTGGAGATGGTCATGTGAAGGAAGATGAGTATTATTAAAGAGGCTGCTGCACTCCTGTGTCAGCCGGTGCCTGTACTTCTTCTCGGCAGCTTCAATAACGGGATGAGACATTTCAGGGTTATAAAGTAACGACGCCCTGGATGAGCGTCGCTACGTTAATTTTGTCACCAGTCCGGGGAAAGTGAATTAACGTGACAGCATACCTTCAGCAAGGTCAAGTATTGTTGTGTCTTCTATAGTGACTATTCCCCCTTCGGGTCCTTTTTCAATATGGATCCCGGCACTCTGTCCGCGGTCAAAGTTCCACCCGCCGAAATAATTCCTTACGGTTTCCTCAGACAGTGCCAGCTCATCGGCTATCTTCCTGATACTACCGTTAGGGAGCTGGTCTTTGATCTTCCTCAGTTGAGAAAAAGTAATTGTTCGTGCCATGATTAAATTGGATAGATTTCTTCAAATATACTTATATTATATTGAAAACTGAAATAAAAATACCTCTTTAAGTTTATTTTAACATTTTAGATTTCAATGGATTGAACATCCCTTATAATATAGACGTCGTAATCGCCGAGATATTCAAATCCGGCATTCCTGTACAATGCGACAGCCGCAACGTTCGATCTGTGGACTTCCAGTTTGACCTGGTATCCCTTTTCCTTTACAAACCGCAAGGTTTCTTTGAGTAATTCTTTGGCGAGACCCCTGCGCTGGTATTCAGGATCAATTCCAAAGTGGTGCAGATGGAGGCGCCTGCCGTCGAATGTCAGCCATGATGTGCCAACGATCCTTTGTACCGGGCTGTCATCGCACATTACGAGCATTAGTCCGCCCATATCAAGGCTGCGTTCCACTGTTGCTTCATCATCGCCTCTCTCCGGTCTGCCCAGGCCAGTGACCATCCACAGGTTCATGATACCGTTGAAATCGCCCTTAAGATATTTTCTGATAGTCATAACCGGTCAGCGAGAACTGTAAACGAAATCTTCAAGGATTTATCTCAAGCTCCTTTATGTAGGCCAGAAACTTCAAAAGTGCTTTTCTCTTGAGATCGTCAAAATTAAAATCGATATTATTATTAAGGTAATCAATTACTTCAGCGGGTGTAGCTTTAGCTCCCTCACGAAGCAACGATACAGCTTCGTCTTTACGGCTCAGTCCCTCGCCGAGAGCCTTGTTGAACAGCCTGATAAAATCATCAGGCAGCGGCTTTGATGACACCCAGCACGCGAAGACAAATGGCAGGCCGGTGAATTTCTTCCATTCCAGGCCGAGGTCAAGCCTGCAGGAGAATAAATGTGCATACTCAAAGCATCTGTCACCGATCATGACAGCCGCTTCGCCGTGTTTCATGTTGGTGATGTCGAAATCCTCAGAAGCAGGCTGCCATTCAAACTCTCTCTTCCATGCCCTGGCTGCGAGAATTTTGCATAAGGTAACTGAACTCCTTGATCTGAAATCAAGGTATATCTTAGTGATCTCTTTGAAAGGGGTGTTGCTGACAAGAAGCACTGTACGCACCTCACCCTGGGTGCTAAGGCAGTAATCGCTGACAATATGATACTCCTCCATTGAAGCGATCATGGCGACAGGTATCAGGCCTATGTCAGTCTTTCCGGCGATCAGCCTGTCGGCGCATTCGGAGGGATGACACACTTCGAGGTCTATCAGGGAGGCGACCTCACCGTCACGCAGGCCCAACATGAAAGGATAACTGTTAATATACTTGACTGCTGAAACCCTGATCTTTCTCATCTCATTAACTGCCGGTGCAGATAAATACAAAGGTTCAATTTTTTTACACCAGTACAAAATAGTATTTTTGTTTTTTAATATTCACATCAATTGCTGGTGAGGAGTTAATAATTATGGACCGGTTAAAGGCAATTTCACCTGTTGACGGCCGCTACGGAGAGCGGGTCAAGGAACTGATCCCGTTTTATTCGGAGTTTGGGCTTATGCGCTACCGGGTACTCACGGAGATAGAATATTTCATTGCACTGTCTCATGCAAACCTGCCACAGTTCAGCACTTTCCCGGAAGGCAAAGACATATCGCTGAGATCAGTGTACAAGGATTTCACCGTCGCCGACGCAGAACACATCAAGGAGAGGGAAGCGGTGACCAATCATGATGTCAAGGCTGTCGAGTACTTTGTCAGGGAAAAAGCAGTTTCTCTCGGGTTGCAGCAGTGGTCTGAGTTCGTGCATTTCGGGCTGACATCGCAGGATATAAATAACACTGCAATACCCATGGCGATACGGGATTCAATGAGGGAGGTCATGATACCCGTTCTGGTTTCATTGCGTGATGCTCTTGACATCATGGTGGCTGAATGGGCAGACATACCGATGCTTGCCCGCACACACGGACAACCTGCCACACCTACCAGACTGGGGAAAGAGATAGCTGTGTTCAGAGAAAGACTCGATGATCAGCTTCTCACGCTCATGATGACAAAATATTCCGGTAAGTTTGGAGGCGCCACCGGCAATCTTAACGCTCACAAAGTAGCTTATCCTAAAGTTGACTGGGTTGCATTTGCAAATAAACTCCTGAGTGAACAGCTGGGGCTTGAGAGACAGCAGACGACAACACAGATTGAACATTATGACGGACTGGCAGAACTGTTTGACAGTATCTGTCGCATTAATACGGTCCTGACCGACCTCTGCAGGGATATGTGGAGCTATATCTCGCTTGATTACTTCAAGCAGACAATCATCAATGGCGAGGTTGGTTCTTCAGCCATGCCTCACAAGGTCAATCCAATTGATTTTGAGAATGGTGAAGGCAATCTGGGTGTTGCTAACGCTCTTTTAAGACACATGTCTTCAAAACTTCCTTTATCACGAATGCAGCGTGACCTCACTGATTCAACGGTTATAAGGAATACCGGTGTCGCCATGGCGCACTCACTGATAGCCTGGAAATCGGTAAAAAAAGGTCTCTCAAAGCTGATCGTCAACCATGAAAGGATAAAGAGCGACCTTGAAAATAATTGGGTGATTGTTGCCGAGGCGCTCCAGACGATATTGAGGAGGGAAGGCTATCCGAAGCCTTATGAAGCACTTATGGAGTTTACCAGGACAAATGAGAAAATCACCAGTGAAGCTATACGCAAATTCATTGACGACCTTAATATAGATGCTGCGGTCAAGGAGGAGATGAGAGCCGTCACTCCGTTCAACTATACCGGGTTCTGATAGAAGCAATATGAAGAGTATCAGAACACTCCTACAATATCTGAAGCCTTATAAGTGGCTGGCAGTTAAGAATATGTTATATAATATTCTTAGTGCATTCTTTGCCCTCTTCACATTCACACTGATAGTGCCTTTCCTCCAGATACTTTTCAACAGGGTGGCTGATGTTCCTCATCCGGAAGCTTTCACATTTTCTGCCGGGTACCTGAAGAATTACATGAGCTGGCTCTTCTCGACGTCCATTGGTAAGTTCGGAGCGGCACAAACGTTGCTCATAGTAGTGATCATTTTTGCTATTGCGAGTTTCATCAAGAACCTTTTTGTATTTCTTGCCAATAACTGTATGGCAAGTCTCAGGGCAGGCACGGTAAGGGATGTAAGGAGAAAAATATACGAGAAGATTCTGAGGCTCCCGTTGTCTTATTTTTCTGAAGCCCGCAAGGGTGATCTGATGACCAGGATGTCCAATGACGTGCAGGAGATTGAGATCTCTGTTGTGGCGTCACTCTCAATGATGTTCCGCGATCCGTTCACAGTAATAATATTTATTGTATATCTTATAATCAACAGTCCGCAGCTTACTCTTGTTGCAGGTATAATGTTGCCGGTCAGCGGGTGGCTGATTGCCCGGATAAGCCGATCACTCAGGGCGAGGTCTTTTAAAGGACAACAGGCACTGGGCCGTCTTCTTTCCGTCCTTGAGGAGACGCTTACGGGATTACGGATAGTAAAGGGTTTCAATGCTGAGGAGAAAATGACAAAACAGTTCCGGGAGGAAAATGAGAAATATACGAGACAATTCCGCAGGGTGGCGCGAAAAGCGTACCTGGCTCACCCGGTAAGCGAGTTTCTCTCGACCCTGGTGCTGTTGATAGTTTTGTACTACGGAGGGATTGTGGCGCTCAAGGGGACAGACAACATGTCTCCTGATAAGCTCATTGCCTTTGTTGTTGTCTTTTCACAGATCATTCAGCCGGTGAAATCCATCTCAAATGCCTGGTTCAATATACAAAAGGGTATGGCTTCAATTGAAAGGGTCAACCAGGTTTTTAATGCAGAAGAGACGATAACCGAGAAACTTGATGCCATCAGGATCAGCGAATTCATGGAGAGCATAGAGTTCAGGAATGTGTGGTTTTCTTATGGTGGTGAGCCGGTGCTGAAAGATATAAACCTCACCATCAGAAAGGGGCAGACTGTGGCTGTTGTCGGCCGTTCAGGCGGAGGGAAATCGACGCTGGCTGACCTTATACCGAGGTTCATTGACCCTGACCGCGGTACTGTGCTGCTTGACGGTATCGATATCAGGGACGTAAATATAAAGGATCTGCGTCATCTGATGGGTATCGTCAGTCAGCAGGCAATACTGTTTAATGACTCCTTTCATAATAATATATCATTTGCCCTGACAGAAGAAGGAACCAGGGAAAGTGTCATCAAGGCTGCGATGATCGCCAACGCCCACGAATTTGTATCGGAGACCGGTGACGGGTACGAAAGCGTTGTTGGTGAAGGGGGTAACAAACTCAGCGGAGGGCAGAGGCAGAGGATCAGCATAGCCCGTGCAATCATGATTAACCCGCCTATACTGATCCTTGACGAGGCTACCTCCGCTCTCGATACTGAATCGGAGCGTCTTGTTCAGGATGCCATGATAAAACTGATGGAGAACCGTACCTCGATTGTCATTGCGCACCGTCTCTCAACTGTTCAGCATGCCGATATGATAGTTGTTGTGGAGAACGGCAGGATAGAAGAGGCAGGCACTCATGAGGAGCTGATCAGCCATCCGGAAGGAATCTACAGGAAGCTTTATGAGATGCAGTCCTTCTGATATTATCATACCAGCCTGCGGAATTTTGCGGGGGCTTTAGATTCGAAATGCAACTCCTTCCCGGTCACGGGATGAATGAAAGCCAGTACATTCGCATGCAACCCAAGACGGCCAATGGGACTGCCGGAAGCGCCATATTTCTTATCGCCGACGATACTATGACCCAGTTCCTGCATATGCAGCCTTATCTGGTTCTTTTTTCCTGTCTGAAGGGTGACTGACAGGAGTGAATAGTCCTTGTTGCATTTCAGTGTTTTAAAGTGCGTGACGGCAAGGTCGCCCTTATCGGGATTCTGGGTAGAATGCATCATCAGTGCCTTGCTTTCAAAGATGTAAGACTGAATGGTACCCTCAGGCTGCGTGACCTCGCCTTCCACCAGGGCTATATAATTACGGTCTGTGACATTGTTCTGCCATTCTTTCTGGAGCAGGCTCTGCACCTTTTCACTTCTTGCAAACATCATGAGGCCTGAGGTGTCGCGGTCGAGACGGTGAACGATGAATATCCTGTTGGAAGGTTTCTGCATCTTGACATAATTGCTGAGGATGTTGTAGGCTGTAAGGTATTTCTCATTGTCGGAGGCCATTGAGAGGAGGCCGGCGTTCTTGTCTATCACGATTATATATTCATCCTCAAAAACTATCCGCATATTGCGTGACAGGATACCGTCAGCATGTCTCTCACCTGCAATGACGATCTTATCGGCTGGATGGAGTTCATGGTTGAATTGAGTGACGGGTTGTCCGTTTACCAGCACCTGCTTGTTGCGGAGAAAAGACTTGATATTATCGCGGCTCTTCTTCTTGAGGTTCAGAAGCAGGAACTGCATGAGGGTAGCAGGGGCAGTGACTTCGAGGTTAATATCCTGGTTCATTTAATTATCCGATTCACGGCAAAGATAGCACAGATCTTTGTAAGGGCAATTTGTAGCGAAACCCTGTCAGGGGGTCATTTTTTCCCATGATGAGCGAGTTAAAGGGCATCTTCCTGCCTGAACATGTTCCGTGTAAAAGCTAAAACAATACCTTCGGGTACGACCTGGGAAATAGCAAAGATAAACCTTGTCAGTCTTCCCGGTATTATCGCTTTTCTTCCCCTGAACATACCCTTAATCCCGAGTGAGGCTACCTCTTCAGGGTTGAGCACCGAAGCCTTTGCAAACCCTCTTAACTTCTCCATCCGCTTTTTTGAAAGTTCATTGGTTCGTACGCCACCCGGGATCAGCAGACAGGTCTTAACTGTTGTTCCTTTAAATTCTGATTCAATAGCTCTTGTGAAATAATAGATAAATGATTTTGAAGCCAGATAGACAGTTTTGAATGCTGTTGGAGCATAGCAGCCAAGGCTGCTGATATTTAACAAATAGGAAGGTTTTTTCTTTAGTTCGGCAGCAAAATAATAGGTGAGCAGGGTAACGGCACGGATATTTAAGAATAATATGTTGTCAATGATCTGCCGTGAATAGGATTCGATGGGACCCTCAATTCCGACACCGGCATTATTCACTAGTATATTAACATCCAGTCCGTTGTCTTTTGTTGCCCGGAATAAAGTTTCAGGCCCCTCAGTTGTCGTGAGATCAACCTCAAAGCAGACGGCTTTTATGTTATGCTTGTTAATCAGGTCCCTGCATACTTTTTCCAGGCCTTCGCCGGGCAATGAGTGAAGTATGAGGTTATGGCCTCTGGCAGCCATTTCATTTGCAATTGCCCTGCCTATTCCCTTGCTTGCACCTGTGATTAATGTATAGAATTCCCCATCCATACTATTTTTTGTTTGATCTGATCCACGATATTGTCTTTCCGGCACCCTCCCTGAACGGAGTGATCTCATAATTCAGTTGGGTCTTAGCCTTGTCGCTTGATACTATCCAGTTCCTGAGATATTTATCTATCCATTCTTCTGAGATTACCGCCGGTTTATTCATGATTCTGGAATAGATACCGGCCATTTTCACAATTCGCTTTAAGGACGGTTCTATTAGTCTGACAAGTTTCCTTTTTCGGTTATAGAGATCTCCCAGGGTATCAAAGAAATCATTGTATGAGATGTTTTCCCCGCCAAGGATATATCTTTCGCCGCCCTTTCCGTGCATTGCAGCAAGGATAAGCCCTTTCACGACGTCATCGATGAAGACATAGTTGCCGATTGCTTCTCCGCTTCCCGGAATAATTCTCCACAAGCCTTTGCCATAGAGTATGATAATCCTTGTTACGGAATTGCTAAGAGTAATCTTACCCGGACCATAGACACGTGTTGGATTGACGGCAACAACCTCAAGATCATCGGAATTATAATCCAGGGCTGCTTTCTCTGAAAATGCCTTGGTCCTTTCATATTCTGTATTGTAACGTGGGCTAATGGTTACCGTTTCGTCAACCGGGATACCGTTAAGGGAATATCCCAGCGTTCCGGCTGTGGAGGTAACAATTACCTTTTTGACTGATTGTTCCCTGGCTGCTTCAATTACATTTATGGTTCCTGTCACGTTTGTCACATATGGCAGCTGCGGATCCTTCGAAACGGGTTTGGTGTACCCTGCAAGATGAAAAACCCAGTCACAGTTTTCCATACCGGACTTAAGTTTTTCTTTGTTGGAAAGATCCCCGTATATTATTTTCAGGCCCATGGACAGATACTCCTCTGCTTTTAAGGGATCGCGGAGCAGTATTGTCACTTGATGGTTCTCCCTGGCAAGCCTGGCTGCGAGATTGCTACCGATGAACCCTGATGCTCCGGTCATAAAGATTTTCATCTGTTCTTACTTTGTTTTCTAAGGCTGAAGCTTAGGTCAGGGTTGTTATAAACAGAGAAGATTTCAGTAGATACGGCCAGCCAGCCATGGATCAGAAACGCGAACAGAAAGGATCCTGTAAGGAAGGTGAGAAAGCAGAGTAATATTCCGAAAGGAACAGCTCCGAGGCTCATTGCCAGCCCCTGATCGAGATGAACTGCTGCATAAAGAACGATATTGATCAGGAGTGCCACCCATAAACCAAATGCTCTATAGCACACCAGCCACAGAATTCCCCTGAACAGTAATTCATAGCCGAGAATGTATATTATCCAGCCTGTAATTGCAATGATACAATATTTAATTGTCCATTTTTTTATCCTGATCCGGGGAGATCTCTCCTGAATGGCTTTTTTTTTGGATCCATTGAATGTCAGGAATGTAATAATGATAAGTAAAATCAGGAGTATGTACCAGTAGTGTTCTGATTTGCCCGGAGTCAGAATGTTTTCTGAAGATTTCAGTCCTGGAGTTATGACAAATAAAAGAAAGGGAACGAGGCCAAAA
>Ga0207931_1000182_pt1 | contig 24216 bp, 23 predicted proteins | sample NGESurdeep092012_2_FD_184478 | JGI IMG/M metagenome (GOLD analysis project Ga0207931, IMG submission 184478) | Arctic peat soil microbial communities from Barrow, Alaska - NGEE Surface sample 415-1 deep-092012 (SPAdes) | ecosystem: Environmental > Terrestrial > Soil > Wetlands > Peat ...
CTGAAGTCCGTAACCGTATATCGCCGTGAGGTTCTCAAAACCGGAATAGAGAGCCGGAGCCTCAAATACCCTGTCAATTAAACCGGCTGCGATCAAATCTGAAATGAGCACTTTCTTTATCAGCCCCTGTAGTATCAGGAAGAGACCATGACCAAACTCATTTCGCGTGATAGAGTAATCTCCTTTCATTTGGGGGATGAACTCCGACGCCCTAACTATCGGTCCTGCAACAAGCTGAGGGAAGAAAGTGTGATAAAAGGAGTAATCAATGATGTTTGTGACGGGTGCCATCTTGCCACGATAGACATCTATACTGTAACTGAGTGCCTGGAAAGTAAAAAATGAGATACCTACCGGAAGAATAATCTCATTTATATCGAAGCTTGTGCCGAACAGATTGTTAGACAAGGCTGAAAAGATATCATACGTCTTAAATGATGTATTAAAAAAAGCATTAACAGTATCAGTTATAAATCCCGTATACTTAAAATATGAAAGAAAACCCAGCATCAGTATTATGTTCATTACCAGCCAGAACTTCTTTGATGACTTCTTCTCTGCCTTTCCTGTCATCAGGGCTGTTAACCAGGTAAGCACGGTGGTTATCAGAAGAAGAATGAGAAAAAGGCCGCCTACCCGGTAATAAAAATAGAGACTGACGAGCAGCAGCCACGTATGACACATAGCCCTCTTTTTTCTTAGCAGGGCAAAACCTGCCATTACTACAAGGAAGAAGATCCAGAAAGCAGGGGTCGTGAAGATGAATGTCTGCTGAGGATTATATTTCAGGAACGACAAAACTGATGAACGGCTTTCAGTCTTTGACACTTCATCCGGCAAAAGATCACCGGTACTGGCTGATTCAGCTGACTGAGGCACGGAAATAATACTGTCTGTGGCTTCAAAAAGTGTATCTGGCAGGCTTACCTTCACGGTATGTGCTATCAGGAGGTCAGAGTAGATCCTTGAAGCGATAGTGTCTGAACCTGCATTTGAGAGATGAGTAAGGTCTTTCGAAGCCAGAGGTGGCGTATGATTCAGCCACTTAATGATTGATCCCTTCCCTCCCATTGAATTCCACGCATCAAAGAATATCACCCCGCTGGTTGCAGCAGCCTTTTTCTGAGCATCTCTGATAGCAGGGATATTTGTGTAGGTCATAATTGTGTCCTCAGTTTTCAGTGCCATATCGGTAAGGCTTACCAGCATCACCGGAACACCTCCTGACACGCTTCTGAGATACTCAATCTGCTTTACCAGCCCCTCTTCGTAATAATGATATTCACTCCTGACATTTCTGACGACATTAAGGCCAAACTGAAGGATTATCATATCAGGTTTGAGCATGGCGAAACATTCTTCAAAACCGGCTTTGTCAGTCATGACAAACTCTAGACCGGCACTACCCCTCACCGGGATATTATCAACAATCACTCCGTGATCACTCTCAAGGCTGAAAGCATAGATATCCGGAGAGCTGCGGCCGGTGAATTCAATTGTCACATCGGAAAGTGACGGCAATGGTGTGGAGTATTCAAGCGGTCCGGTTCCCGTCTGCAGCATAGCGAAGTCAAGCAGCCTGCTTCCTGACCTGACGCTAACAAAAACCGTATCCGGGTTATTTCCATAAAATATACGGAGCTTATCATATTTTGACACTGCCGCATCCGCACCCGGGACAGGAGTTATCCTGACCGAGGCATATACAGGTGTTCTCAGCGTGTCTCCCGGAGCCTTGAACCGGCAGAGAGCGAGCATGGGTCCCAGCCGGTTATCAGGGAGTATTCCCTTTCTGTAATCCAGCAGGGTATATCTGACCCAGTTAGGTGAAGATTTGACAACGAAGGAGCGTGTATACATCACCGGCATGACAGGTGAAATCAACCCGGGTCCCGTTCCTCCGCCCTCCTGCCTGAGCTGCCTGCGGAGGAGTGATGTCATCCTGTCGCCCTCAAGTTGCGAATCACCGTAAAAAAGTATCCTCACCTGCTTCCCGGCATTTATGGAGTCTCTTATGGCGTCGCCGGGGTAGAAGGCTGCCTCGACATTGTGACTTAAAGAATCCTTTGATATTGACCCGGGTAAAGTGTCACGTGTGATCGTTTCAGGAATGACAGTGTCAGCCCGGGACTTTTCATTCCGGGATGTGTCAAGCTCAGCCATCTGAGGAGATGTTGTATCAGGCAAGACCTTGCCGTGCAGCTCTGTATCATGGAGTGTGGTATCAGGGCTAACTTTATTAAACATGGAATCTATCCTGAGCTTCCGGCCACCGGTTACAAGGCTCAGGATATACAGCGTCAGAACGACTGAAAGCAGAAAAAGGAATATTCTGCCGGGGCGCATATCTTGTTACTGATCAGCTTTTTTTTCTGATCCTCAGCTTCTGTCCCACCTGTATCTTCGAAGCATCGGAAATATTGTTCAACATCAGGATGTCTGTTGCCGATACACCATTAAACTTTCTGGCAATATCCCATATTGTATCACCATACCTCACAGTATAGAACTCATAGTTGGCATCTGCTGAGGCCGTAATTGCCAGGCTGGAGGGCACAGTGGCGGTCGAAACGGATACACTGCTGTTGCCTGCCAATTTCTGTTTTTCAGCAAAGCTCATTGTATTGACTCTGCTGTACCTTTCAGCTTTGGAAGGATCAACATAAATAGCAAGCCTCTGCCCCACCTTTATGGTGTTGCGGTAAATGTTATTCCAGTATCTCAGCTCAGAGAGCCCAACATTATACCATTCCGAAATAAAACCAAGGTTATCACCGTCCTTAACCACATATACAAGTTTTGTCTTCCCGTTTACATCTGGTGTTACATATGTCGAATGCTCAGTCGCAGATGTCTGGTTGACCCTCGTAAGGTACTGATCCTTCCTGTAGCCGGTAATTGTATCAGTCATGTCAATAAATTCGCCAAGCAGGTCGACAGGCAGAGTTATTGCATAAGGCCTGGTCTTGCCCGGAACAAGCCCGGTGCGGTACTGTGGATTAAGAGCATTGAGTTCCTGAATAGGAAGGTTGAGCACAGCGGCAATCTGCTCGAGATGAATATCATGTGATACCATCACAGTGTCAACAGCCAGCGGGAGGTCGATCTGCAGCGGAATGATGTTATGTTCGCGGTAATAATTCATTGCATATGCGGCAGCAACAAACTGGGGTATGTAGCCGCGTGTCTCACGGGGCAGGTGATAATAAATTTCCCAGTAATCCTTACGGTTGCCAGACCGTCTTATGGCTTTGTTTACGTTGCCCGGACCGCAGTTATAGGCAGCGATGACAAGGATCCAGTCATTATAGATTCCGTAAAGGTCTTTGAGATATCTTGCAGCAGCATGAGTCGCTTTCACGGGGTCACGGCGCTCATCCACAACTGAATTGATAGTAAGTCCGCACATATGGCCCGTGCTGTACATGAACTGCCATAGTCCGGTAGCTCCCATCCTGCTAACCGCATTCGGGTTCAGGGCAGATTCAATGACAGCCATATATTTAAGCTCGACAGGGAGACCGTAAGAATCAAAGATATCTTCTATCATGGGGAAATAATAATCCTGCAGCCCCAGCATTATCCTGAATTTATCAAGCTTTTTTTCAGTATAGACGTGTATATGGTTTCTGATGATATTGTTGTACGGAAGAGTTATGACCGAATTGATCCTGCCAATGCGGTCAATATAAACCGAATCCGGAAACTCTGAGATTGCAGAATCAATCGGCAGTATTCCGGACCTGTCAACCGACATTTGTATAAACCAGTTATTAAGAAGGCTGTCAAGGTCACGCTCAATGCGATCTGTGGAATCGTCATTTCTGATTATTAAGGTATCAGTTTCAGCGTGTAGTAAAAGAGGAAACAGAAGGGTAATAAGCGGCAGGATGATCTTTTTTATATTCATTTTCAGGTTTATTTTAAAATGTTCGGGTAAAAGTGAGAGCCACACCCGGAGATAAGCCGTTGGCAGAAAAGTTAACCGGGACCAGTGAAGCCTTCAGGTTATCAGTTATATCATAATCAAAAAGTGCAGAATCGACATGAGCATCGATAACGGTAAGCAGATACCAGGCCACAATTCCTATGTATGAAAGGTCCCTATATCTGCGGTAGTATGCAACGCCGTTCAGAAGCTGCGTTGAGACCCATGACTGTGTAGACGGGTTGTAAGTTTCCGGGTGCAGGACAGGATCATACTCTTCGGGATTAAGAGCGTTCATGCCTGGAATTTTAAGGTAGCTGTTTGTTTCCGGAATAAGATCAGTAAAATCCTTGTAAGCATTAATATAATCACTGTAAAGAGAGCCATTAAAGTAAGCAGCATAACCAAGGGCACCAAAACCGGCATAGACAATGGGCACTTTCCAGAATTTCCGGTTATAGATCTGACCCAGTCCGGGAAGTGCAGCTGCATACATGGTTGATCTTAAAGGCTCCAGTGTATATCTTTTGGGCTTTTCCGTAATGACAGGAAGGGTATCCTGTGACTGAGCCCTGCAGGTCATCACACTCGTAAAAAACAGAATAACCGCTATTTTGGCCAACAGCTTCAAAAGGCAACCGGTGTAAGTTTGCCGGCAAATATAACTAATTACCTGTTAAGTTTATCGAGCAGGGCTATAATGCGTTCCATCTCATCGCTGTCAGAGAATGGTATCACTATCTTTCCCCTTCCCTTTTCGTTGATACGGAACTGCACCTCCGAAGCAAACAGTTTACTCAACTGACCGGCCAGCTCCCCGTATTCGCTGTTGAGCTTCTTTCTTTTCTCTCCTCTGGCAGGGTCTTTTACAGCTTCACTCTGGAAGTGCCTTACCAGGTCCTCTGTAGCTCTTACAGACAGATCCTCCTGGATTACATGGTAAAAGATATTTATCTGTTTAGTCGGATCTTCAATATTCACGAGAGTGCGTGCATGTCCCATGGTAAGAGCCCTGTTGCGTATGCCGAGCTGTATCTCTGCCGGCAGACGTAGAAGGCGAAGGTAGTTTGCCACCGTTGAGCGTTGCTTGCCTACCCTGTCGCTGAGCTGCTCCTGGGTTAGGCTGCATTCTTCTATAAGGCGCTGGTAAGTAATGGCCACCTCCATGGCATCAAGATCCTCTCTCTGGATGTTCTCAACGAGAGCCATCTCAAGCATTGCAGTGTCATCAGCGGTACGCACATATGCTGGCACATGTGTCAGACCCGCCATGCGTGCGGCCCGCAGCCGGCGTTCGCCGGCAATGAGCTGATAACGGCCATCTTCCATCTCTCTGACAGTAAGTGGCTGGACTATACCTACCTGGCGTATGGAGGATGCGAGTTCTTCAAGCGACTGGGCATCGAAACGTGTGCGTGGCTGAAAAGGGTTGCCGTCAATGGAGTTGATATCTATCTGAAGATTTGCCTCCACCTTTTTTTCAAGCACCTCCTTTTCAACACCTTCAATAAGGGCCCCCAGGCCCCTGCCCAGCGGGCTCTTTTTGGGTGTGTTCATATTACGGATAAACGGTTTTAATTTTTCTGCCTCGCCTCAACCCTCTCAAGCAGTTCACGGGCAAGATTGAGATAGTTGACCGTACCCCTTGATTCTGCATCATAGAGGATGGCCGGCTGACCATAACTTGGAGCCTCAGAGAGCTTGACATTGCGCTGAATGATGGTATTAAAAACCATCTGCTGAAAATGCCTGGTGACTTCTTCTACAACCTGGTTGGCAAGCCTGAGGCGCGAATCGTACATTGTCAGCAGAAACCCTTCTATTTCAAGTGAAGGGTTAAGATTGGTCTGTATGATCTTAATGGTATTCAGCAGCTTGCCAAGACCTTCAAGCGCAAAATACTCACACTGCACCGGGATAATGACAGAATCAGCTGCTGTTAAGGCATTGACAGTAAGTAACCCAAGTGATGGTGAACAGTCAATGAGTATGTAGTCGAAGTCAGCCGCGATACCTGCGATCGCTTTCTTAAGGGTCTTCTCTCTCTCGGGCCTTTCCAGCATCTCGATCTCAGCTCCGACAAGGTCAATATTGGAAGCAATGATTGAGAGATTGTCAATATTGCATGGGATTACAGCTTCCCGCGTGCTGACACCGTCAATGAGGCAATCATAAATGGTCACCTTCACCTGTTTGGAATCTATTCCCACACCGGAGGTGGCATTTGCCTGAGGATCGGCATCAACAATCAGTACCTTTTTTTCGAGCGCTGCCAGGCTTGCAGCCAGATTGATAGCTGTAGTCGTCTTTCCTACTCCTCCCTTCTGATTTGCCAGTGCAATGATCCTTGCCATATAACCCTTTTTTCCTTAAATTAATGAGTTTCAAATTTACCATTTAAGCCTATCCCGGGAAGCCGGGACAAGTTCGTAATTGTAAACATTTTCCCCGGGGTTATTAACACTTTTTAAACATCCGGAGGATAAAACGGGGCAATTATTTCCGGGTTTGAGCGGTTACAGTGATTTCAAACAGCCGGGGCCAGTACTTGCCGGTAACAAACAATCGTTTATTCGAAGCATCCCATGCAATACCGTTCAGGACATCCGTCTCAGATGAACGGTCCTCCCTCGGGAGGATATTTCCCAGTTCTACATAGCCAAGAACTTTCCCTGATACCGGATCTATTCGCGCAATGCGATCAGTCTGCCATATGTTTGCCCAGAGTTCTCCATCAATCATCTCGAGCTCATTGAGGTTGTCAACAATGCCTTTGTTATCCCATACCTCAACCGAAGAAAGAACATTAAAGTCAGGGTCAAGGAACCAGATCACATTAGTTCCGTCACTCATTACCAGTTTGTTATCCATGCTTGTGAGACCCCATCCCTGAGTCTGGTAATATATTCTGTTTATCTGGTTCAGTGTCTTCTTTTCATAAACGAAACCCACCTTTGAAGTCCAGGTGAGCTGGTATATACGGTCACCAAGCAGCGCAACTCCCTCACCAAAGAGAGAACCGTCGAGGTTGACCTGGCTGACAACCTTGCCTGTCTCCATCTCCACCTTCCTCAGCGATGACTCCCCCTGCTGCCCGGTACCTTCATAAAAGAAACCGTTATCATATACCAGGCCCTGCGTATAGGCATGCCTGTCGTGTGGATAGCTTTTAACCACATGGTACCGATATTCAACCGGATCAATATCAGAGAGGCGGGAAACAAACAGGTTCACTGTCTGAGCTTTTGAGCCGGGAGAGAAGGCAACGGCCCTCAGAGAAAGTCTGCCTGTCCTGCCTGAGGGAGCTATCTCTACTGAGGCCGGCAGATGGAAGAGGGTGCTGTATCTGGTACCGCCAACCCACAGCTGAACAGAGTCAATTTTCACTGACCCGATGACCTGGGTCACCGAGAAAATTATTTTGTCTGTACAGATGAAGCTGGCATTGTCAGCAGGCGAGAGAACTTCAATAAGCCTCTTCGCAGGTAAGGCAGAGGCTTCAGCAGTGGTACCTTTTAAAGTTGATTTCTTCCTGTTTTCTGACGAGCCTGAACATGATATTACAGAGACAAGAACAAGCAGAAAAATGAATGAATATAAGGTATTGCTCTTCATCTGTCAGGTATTACTTTTTGCCAAATAAACTGAAGCGACGTGTCTTTATTGCTCTCATCGCCTGTTCCTCTCTTTCAGACCACGGATCGATCATATTAAGTACCTCACCCCATCCCGGGAAACCTCCGGCATTCTTATCATCAATGAAAATGTCGACATTCAGTTTGCGCGGCGTATCCTCGGCCCACTTCTCTTCCGGATAGTTCCGGTTGATTGCGTAAAACACTATGCCGTTCTCATGGCAGTATTGCACTGCATCATCCAGCTCCCTGCCTGTCCTGATCGTCCAGAGGATAAGCAAGGCTCCCCTCTTCTGCAGCTCCCTCAGGGTTATAAAGGCAAAAAGCCTCTCCTTCCCGATATTCGGATAATCATGTTCAACGATAGTGCCGTCGAAGTCTACCGCAATTTTGATGTTTGTAAGATCTCTCATAATCCAGCACAAAAATAAACAAATAATAGTTGTCCTTAATATTGTAATTTTGCAAAGCTTTTTATACAGATATGAGAAAACATATTCCAAACTTCATTACCCTGCTGAATCTTCTTTCAGGTTTTGCTGCAACTGTATTTGCTATAAAGGGTTATAATGAATATGCTGCTTTTTTAATCATTGCCGGGGGGATCTTTGATTTTTCCGACGGTCTTGCGGCTCGTTTCCTCAAATCCTATTCAGACATAGGTAAAGAGCTTGACAGCCTGGCTGATATAGTTACCTTTGGTATTGCACCGGGAGCAATTGTCCTTAATCTACTGATTGATAACGGTACAGGTCTGGTACCGGGTTTTATCCTGGCATGTCTCATCCCTGCTGCTTCAGCCCTCAGACTGGCAAAATTCAATAATGACACCACTCAGACCACTTCCTTCAGAGGCCTGGCGACACCGGCAAGCGCCTTTACGGTGATTTCATTTGTAATTGCATCTGAATACAGCAGGTGTGCAATATTTGACACACTGGTGGCATCATACTGGTTTATCGGGGCTCTTTCCATATTTCTTTCGGTGATGATGCTTGTCAATACCCGGATGTTTTCCCTGAAGTTCAAACATCTCAGATGGAGCGGAAATGAAGAGCGGTATATTCTTGCAGGTGTCAGCCTGATACTGTTGCTGATCCTGAAGCTTGCATCACCGCCGCTGATAATGATATCCTATATCCTGATATCAATCATTTTCAATGTTCTCAGGAGGCGGGGAACATCTACCGCTGCTGCGTAGCTGTTCCAATTTCAATAAGTATGATCTTCTCCTTCCATTTCTTCCGTGTTTATCCTTTTGCGGTTTAGCGACCTCCATGCATACCAGATGTACGCTACTACGAACGGAATTATAAATGACACATACATCATCGTCTTCAGTGTAAACTGGCTTGAGGAGGCCTTCGCCAGGGTAAGCGAGCTCCCGGGACTGGATGAAGAGGGATAAAATGCTGTTTCACCGTATCCTGCAATAAAGAATAGTGCCATCACTACGGCAACGGTACCGATGCCTCCATACCAGATAGCTTTGACCGAGTGGCGGATCGTTCCAAGCCACAACGAGACGAGCACCAGCACAACACCGCTCAGAAAAAGGATAAGAGTGAAAAGATTGGATATAAGATTATGCAGATAAAGGTATTTCACCAGTGTAACCTCTCCGGTATCACTGTCCGCTCTGTATCCCTTGCCGAGAAACAGACATGCAGTAAATGCAAGGAAAAAGACCAGGAACGGTATGGCATTTCTGACCAGCGCCCTGTCAATGGAAGCGCCTAGGTCCCTGTCATCAATAGTATTATAGAGATACATCAGACCAAGCACTCTGGCCAGTAAGAGTACCGCAAAACCGAGTAAAAGGTTGACAGGATTGACAAGCGCTTCAAGGCCGTGCCACCCGGTGCCCCATGTAACACGGTTAAACAGGTCAAGAGAAAAATCCGAGCCTGTGAAGAAGGTAGCCACTGCCACGCCTAACAGGAATGGTCCCAGGCAACCGTTGATAAACAGGAATGTGTCAAAGACGCTGGTGCCGTACACGTTGGACGGCTTCGACCTGAATTGGTATGCCACTGCCTGAATTATGAAACTGAACAGAATAGTCATCCACACCCAGTATGCTCCGCCGAAACTGGTTGCATAGAACAATGGAAAAGAGGCAAAGAATGCCCCGCCGAAAGTGACAAGAGTCGTGAACGTAAACTCCCATTTGCGGCCGAGAGCATTGACCAACATCTTGCGCTGCATGTCGTTGTGAGGCAGAGAGAAGATAAACGACTGTCCTCCCTGGACAAACATCAGGAAAACGAGAAGACCGGCCAGCAATGATATTATCAGCCACCAGTAATTCTGCAGGAATGCATGTGATATCATTAAAGTCATGATTATTTCCTCCTAATGTTTTGGTCCGTTTTTGATCTGTCTTGACATAATCGAAACTTCTGCAATGAGCAGTGCGGTAAACAAAACGGCGAAGAGAATGAAGGTGGTCTGCACCGCACCCGTACTTATGTTTGACACAGCCACGCTGACCGGCATAAGGTTCTGAATTATCCACGGCTGACGGCCCATTTCGGTCACTATCCATCCGGACTCGCTGGCAAGATATGCCAGTGGTACGGAGATAAGAGATATCCATAAGAACCAGCGGTGACGCTCAAGCTTATCACGGCGCTGAAAGAAGATTGCCAGAACGAAGAGCAGAATAAAGAAAAAGCCCAGGGCAACCATAATACGGAAGCTGTAAAAGGTTACAGGCACCGATGGTATAACCTGCCAGGGATGGTCAAAAAAGCTGTAACCAAAGTACCTGAAATAATTATTGATGAAGTCCTGCTCCTGAAATTTTGCTCCGAGAGAAGCCACCGAGGCATCGTCTCCTATTTCCTTTGCCATCTTGTAATCAGTAAGCACCTGCCGTGCATACCTGCCTCGTTCCATCATCTCCCTGACTGACAATATTCCTTTTTCAGGATTCCCGTTAACCAGGTCCTTCAGTCCCGGCACATAACCGCTGCCCTCACCTGTAGTCATTATTGAAAGCAGTTTGGGGATCATGATCTTCATTTTGACATCATGCACTTTTTTTTCTCCGATCCTGTCGTCACTGTCGGTAAGGACTCCTATAACCGTCAGTCCGGCCTCGCTTTTGCCATCATAGAGAGCTTCCATGGCTGCGAACTTCACAGGCTGAACCTGCGCAATGGTACGGGCAGAACGGTCACCGGTAATGGCTACCGCCAGGGAAGAAACCAGGCCGAAAATCCCAGCAATAAATATGCTTTTTTTTGCCAGTATCTCCTCCCTGTGACGCAGAAGGAACCATGCGCTTATGCCTGTGACAAAAACGGAGGCAAGAACAAAGCCTGATGTCACTGTATGGGTGAATTTGTCAATGGCGACAGGGTTCAGTACGACATCCCGAAAGCTGTTCATCTCATTGCGGGCGGTATCCGCATTGAATACCATTCCTACGGGATTCTCCATCCATGAGTTGGCAACAAGGATCCATAAAGCTGAGAGATTGGCTCCAATGGCTACCAGCCAGGTGGAGGCAAGGTGAAATTTCTTCCCCACCTTGTTCCATCCGAAAAACATCACAGCCACGAAGGTCGACTCCATGAAAAAGGCGAGTATACCCTCGACAGCAAGCGGTGCGCCAAAGATATCACCCACAAACCATGAGTAATTTGACCAGTTGGTTCCAAACTCAAACTCAAGAATTAACCCAGTGGCCACTCCTATCGCGAAGTTGATGCCAAAAAGAGTCATCCAGAATTTCGTCATCTTCTTCCATATCTCATCGCCCGTGCGGACATAGATTGACTCCATAAACGCAAGAATAAATGAGAGACCAAGGGTGAGAGGCACGAATAGCCAGTGATAAATGGCCGTCAGTGCGAACTGTGCTCTGGACCAGTTCACCAATGAGAGATCAATGTTTTCAATCATATTGTCATTTATTACCGGTTAGCTGTTCGATCACATAGTTACTCCGCTCCCTGTCAGAATTAAAATTGCTGTTCAGGAAATCAGAAAAAAAGAAAAGTCTTAGTATGAGAAAGATGATGCAAAGCTTAATAATAATGATAATCCAGACCTTTTTGCCCCACCATGACATTGTCCGGAAGCCTTCATAATAGAACATAAAGAAACTTCTTAGGGCAGAGGCTATCCTGGTCATTCCCTGCCGCTTTCAAGGTCTTTACCCAGGCCCGACGTAATTTTTCGCACAGGCCCAAAATTGTAAAAAAACTCCCTGGCAAAGACTCTTAACGCCGTATAAGCCGGGACTGCCACGATCATTCCGGGGATACCTGCAAAGCTGCCTACTGCCATAATGATAATGAATATCTCTATTGGATGGGCATTGACACTTTTCGAGTAGATCATTGGCTGAACAATATTGTTGTCTATGACCTGGGCTGAGGCAATCACGATTATCATATAAAGAATCAGCATTGGTATGGAAGGAAGCCCTCCCACACTGATCGCTGTCCCTATGCCCATAACCACCGCGATAGCACCGCCAAGCCATGGACCGATGTAGGGTATCACATTGAATATTCCTATGATCAGCCCCATTACCAGCGCTTGCTGGAACGACAAACCGACAATGGTCATCCCGATGGTCACAATTATCATTACGATAGTGCTCTCGAGAATAATACCTATAAAGTAACGGATCAGCAGATTCTTGATCGAGTGCAGTGCACGCCTGACTTTTTCTTCATACTTCTCAGGAACGATCACCATCAGCGTCTCCTTAAAAAGTCCTTCATCCTTCAAGAAAAAGAAAGAGAGGAAAGTCACGGCAAAAACGGCAATCACGAATTTGCCAATCCCGCCTGCAAGGTTTCCCGCGAAGTCAGTTACTGATGCAGGATTAAGAATTTCACTGACCTTTTGAACTGCCAGATCATAAAGCGTTTTATCAACGGGCATGGTCTTATAGGCCTTTCTGAGCAACACATCAAGCTTGTCGAGCTGTTGCTCGATACCCCTTACTATTGCACCAGCGTCGAAGCTTGACAGAGTTTCTATCTGCCTGGTTATGACCGGTATGAAAATCATAAAGAAGAGCGCTACAAGACCCCAGATAAGCGCCAGGGTGAGCAATGCGCTCAGAAACCTTGGAAATTTCAGCTTCCGGATATGTATACTACTGAGAAACTCCACTACCGGACGACCGATCAGCGATATCACACCAGCAACAATAATATACGCAAAAATACTTCGGAAATACCAGAAAAGATAAACCGTCAGTACTATACCAACTATAATCAGAAAGTTACGCAGAGTAGCATTCATAATGCAATTGAATCAGGTCAGAATTCCCTGCTGTAACAGGGTATATACAAAACTCTTCTCATCAAATTTAAAAAGAATTCCCGTTTAAACAACCTGATAATTACTATGCCATTATGTCATGTCAAATTTTGTTTTTACTGCCATATTGGCACGCTATGATCAACGGCATACTGATTGAAATATATCCCCGGAACACGTAAATAATGTTTAACAATAATAAAAAGGAGGTCGTTATGTTACCAATGATCAGAACAAGAGGTTACAAACCGCTTACGCTTTCAGATTTCTTCAATGAAGATTTCTTTCCCACAATGACCAGGAACACAAGCAGTCTTCCGTCGGTGAATATCAGGGAAGATGAAAAGGCATTCTATCTTGAGCTTGCCGTTCCGGGAATGGATAAGAAAGATCTTCGCATTGAGGTTAAGGATGATGTGCTCACCATTTCATCCGAGCACAAGGAAGACAAGGAAGAGAATATTGAGGGATACAGGCGCAGGGAATTCAGCTACAGCTCTTTCTGCCGCAGTTTTTACCTGCCCGAGGATGTAAACAGTGACAAGATCGGTGCCGCATACAAGGATGGAATTCTCAGTGTGGAGATACCGAAGCTTGAAGAGGAAAAGAAAAAGGAAAAGATCCGCTCGATCTCAATCTCGTAATCCACAAAAACAGCCGCAGATACGGTTGAAATTACATCGTAACGGCGCCCTGGTAGGGCGTCGCTACATTATAACGGCGTCTTGATAGGCGCCGTTACACGTTTATATAAGGATGATCTGTTTATTCGGCTTTTTTCTGCTTCGCCAGCTCTCTCGCAAACCGTTCACCGTATTCGATAAGGGTCTTCTGTTTGTCGTTCTCAGGCATGAACTTATAAGCTGCAGGCTCTTCAAAAAAGGACAGCTTAAGGTTTTTCAGCATACTGGCAATAATTCCCGGGGCCTCTCCGCTCCATCCGTATGAGCCGAAAGAGCCTGCCAGTTTTCCCCTGTCGCGCAGCGGACTGATCATGGCGGCCAGCTTATATACCGGGAGGAGAGTATTCTGATTGATGGTCGGAGAGCCGACAATGAGGCCGTCTGCAATAGTCAGTTTTGAGTCAATCTCACCCGCATCCGCAGATTCAATATCCATAACCTCCACCGTAATATTCTTTACCGCTGCAGCTCCGCGGGCAATCAGTAGTGCCATTTCCCTGGTGTAACCGTAAGCCGAGACATAGGTTATTAGCAGCCTCTTCTGGTCTGAGGCCGAAGTGAGCTTCTGATAGTCACTTGCAAGCGCGTATGTCTCATCGACAATTTTCTTCCAGTTTTTTCTCAGTACAGGTCCGTGGCCAGTGGCAATCATGGAAATATCGAGAGGTCTGATCTTTTCAATTGCCTTGATCATGAATTTGCTGTAGGGCTTCAGTATCACATCAAAATAATATCTGAAATCCTTATCGTAGTCGCCGGCAAGGTCATCAAACATCTCTTCATTACAATAATGGGCGCCGAATGAGTCGCATGTAAAAAGTATTCTATCCTCAACCAGGTAAGTAAAGATGCTGTCAGGCCAGTGCAGGTTGGGAGCTGCTATGAATTTCAGGGTTTTGTTACCCAGATCAAGGGTGTCTCCGTCCTTAACGACGAGCGATTTGAAAGGTCTGTTGACTATGTCAGTCAGGTACCTGATGGCATTACCGCTGCCCACTACCACAGCGTGAGGCGCCAGGTCAAGAAGCTGCCTCAGGGATCCGGAATGATCAGGCTCGGTGTGGTCAAGAACAATATATGATAACTCAGCCGGGTCTGTCACTTTCTTCAGCTTCCTGAGATATGTTTCACTGAACTTCTCCTTGGCAGTCTCTACAACTGTCTTCTTAGAGGCATTTATGAAGTATGAATTATAAGTGGTGCCATGCTCTGTATGCATCACTATGTCGAAAACTTTGATGTCCGGATCAAGTACTCCTATCCATTTCACGTCGGGAGTCAGATCCAGTATTTTGTTATCCTTATTCATATCCGTTCATTAAAGAACTTTTGCAATTATTGTCCTGCTTGCCCTTACCTGTTCAAACATCTGTACATCGACCTCTGTTCCTTCAGGAAGGAAGATGTCGACGCGCGAGCCGAACTTAATGAAGCCCAGCTCATCACCCTGGTGCACTTTCTCACCCTTTTTCGAGTAGGTAACTATGCGGCGGGCTACCGCACCTGCCACCTGCCTTATGAGTATTTCAGTTCCGCTGTCTGATGTAACAACTATACTGCTCCTTTCGTTCAATTCAGACGACTTCGGGCTTCGGGCGCGATATTTTTTGCCGGCCTGATAATTTGTATAGGAGATCATACCTGAAATAGGATATCTGTTGCTGTGCATGTTGAATGGAGACATGAAGGTGGAAATCTGCAGCCTGTTGTCTTTGAAGTATTCCTTTTCAAATGTCTCCTCAATCACGACAATCTTTCCGTCTGCCGGTGCATAGATCAGAAGAGGATCAGGTTCGAGACGGCGTGCAGGTGTCCTGAAAAATAAAACTATAAAAGAAAAAAATATTAAAGAGGCAGCCAGAAGAAGATAATGAATAATGTGCAGATCAGGCCATATAATCAATCCGGCAACATTGACCACGGCAAGCATGACCAGAACTGCAAATATTATCTTATACCCTTCCCTGTGAATTTTCAGCCTTCTGACTCTCATATTATCCTAAAAGTGCTATGTAAAGATAAACCAATGGAAATGAAACCACCACGCTGTCAAACCTGTCAAGAAATCCGCCGTGACCCGGCATGATCGTGCCTGAATCCTTAAGGCCAAGACTGCGTTTGAGCATAGATTCAATAAGATCGCCCGCTGTTCCGGCAAGGGAAATGATAACTGCAATTATCATCCAGCCGTTGGCATCAGCCACTCCAAGCCATCCGGAGATAAGGCGTGCAACAAGCATGGTCAGGATCATCCCTCCGACGAAGCCTTCCCAGCTCTTCTTCGGTGATATCCGCTCAAAGAGACGATGCTTTCCAATCAATGACCCTACCAGGTAGGCACCTGTGTCGTTTGTCCATAAGAGCAGAAAGAAGCCTACAGGGATACCCGGTGAAAACTCAATCCCCTTCATCTGAATCAGCGGTTCAAGTCCTGTCTGGTTGAACGCCGTGAACGGGAACATTGAAAAAGGCACCGCAGTATATAATATTGAAAAGAATGTGTGTGCCAGTGAATCAAATGGCCTCTCAACCTTCCTGAAAAGCTCTATCACCATTATTACTGACACTACCGGGATAAGTATCAGAAAAGCGCCTCCCGGCAGCCAGCCTGTCGCCACCATGGTAGATATGAAATACAAAAGGAAACCGGTAATTATCCCGGTGACAGTCTGTGGCCTGATACCCGTTCCCCGGACCATCGTGTAGTATTCATTCTGCGTTCCGGCGATCATGATCGCCACAATGAGGAAAAAAGAAACAGGGTGAAGCCAGAGACCTCCCAGCACAAATATCACAATGAAAGCTCCTGTTATGGTACGCCTGACAAGATTGGTCACTTCAAAGATCTTTGATTATTGCCTTGGCTGCGATGATATTGTCACGATGAACATAGAGTTCGATCTCACCAAACCTGTAATTCCAGTCACGCTTGTCTAAAGCTACAGCCTCAATTTCACTGTTGTGCAGCTGATCGATGGCGATCTGGCACTTAATATCATCAAAAAAACTTGCTATGACAACCCATTCGTCCTCCATCACTCACTCTTTGCTGGCTCTTCGGTCAATCCTCTGGTTTTATCCCCTTTTCTCTTGCCAAAGATGCGCTCCAGATCCTCGCTGAAGATTACCTCTTTTTCAAGCAGCTGTTCGGCCAGTTGTGTGAGGCCGGCAATGTTGGCGGAGATAACCTCCTTCGCCTTCCTGTATGATTCCTCCACAATCTTTTTTGCCTCGTGATCAATCAGCTCGGCTGTCTTCTCGCTGTACGGCTTGGTAAATCCGAATTCTGACTGCCCCGAAGAATCGTAAAAACTCATGTTACCGACCTCGTCTGACATTCCGAAATAAGCCACCATGGCATAAGCCTGTTTGGTCACTTTCTCCAGGTCACTCAGGGCACCGGTGGATATCTTTCCTATTACAAGCTCTTCGGCAGCTCTGCCACCGAGGGCGTAGGCAAGCTCATCAAGTATATGCTCACGCGTGGATATTGACCTTTCCTCAGGCAGGTACCATGCTGCCCCGAGGGCTTTACCCCTTGGAATAATAGTTACTTTAAGGAGAGGACTGGCATATTCAAGGAGCCAGCTTACCGTAGCATGACCTGCCTCATGATAAGCTATCGTCTTCTTCTCTTCCAGGGAGACAATCTTATTCTTCTTTTCAAGGCCTCCGATGATTCGGTCAATTGCATCAAGGAAATCCTGCTTTTCAACCACAGTTTTGTTTCCCCTTGCTGCAATGAGAGCTGCTTCATTACATACGTTCGCGATATCTGCGCCCGAGAAGCCTGGTGTATTTTTAGCCAGGAAAGTTACATTAAACCCCTCCTCAAGTTTTATTGGACGCAGGTGCACCTTGAAGATTGCTTCACGCTCCCTGATGTCAGGCAGTTCGACGTTTATCTGACGGTCAAAGCGGCCTGCCCTGAGGAGGGCTTTGTCAAGAATGTCTGCCCTGTTCGTGGCTGCAAGGATAATCACCCCGCTGTTCGTTCCGAAACCGTCCATCTCGGTAAGAAGCTGGTTGAGAGTGTTCTCACGCTCGTCATTAGTGCCAAAGTTTGGGTTACGACCGCGGGCACGCCCAACGGCATCAATCTCATCAATAAAGACTATACAGGGGGCCTTCTCCTTGGCCTGTTTGAAGAGGTCCCTCACACGTGATGCGCCGACTCCCACAAACATCTCTACGAAGTCAGAGCCTGAAATTGAAAAGAAAGGTACATTGGCTTCGCCGGCAACAGCCTTGGCAAGTAAAGTCTTTCCAGTACCTGGAGGGCCTACAAGAAGTGCACCCTTGGGTATCTTGCCTCCCAGCGATGTATATTTCTTTGGGTTCTTGAGAAAATCAACTATCTCCATCACCTCCGTCTTGGCTTCCTCGAGACCGGCAACATCACTGAAATTTGTTTTGATGTGCGTGTCCTTGTCAAAGATCTGCGCTTTTGACTTACCGACGCTGAATATATTGCCTGCACCGCCGCCACCGCCGCCGCCTGAAGCCATGCGCCGCATGAAATATATCCATACAAGGGCTATTAAAAGAAAGGGAAGTATGACACCAAGGAAGGTGGCCAGATAATCTTTCCTCGTCTGGTATTCCGGATGTATCCATTCATCCTGGGTGTAACCGGCTTTCTCCTGAGCTGCGGCAAAAAACTGCTCGAAAAGCTCTACCGTACCGAAATTATGATAGAACTGCGGCCTGGGAGGCTGGAGCCCGAAACCCTTATGATCTATAAAATCAGGATAACGACCGCTCTTGAGCGAATCAGGCTTAATATAGATCTCAGCCTGGTCCTTATTAACCACAACAACCTTTTCAATGTCGTGGTTGATGACCATCTGCTCGATTTCTCTCTGACCGGCCTTTTTAGTGTATTTGCCCGTAAAGAATACCTGGAATGCTATAAATGCCAGGAGAAGTATAAAAAAGAACCAGTTCGTGCTGAACTTAGTTTTTATATTCTTGTCATTCTTATTTGGCTTAAGTGGTTCCTTATTTTCTGCCATATATTAAATACCTTTATTTACTGCTGTGTCCTCAAGTATAGTTATATGACCATCGGCATACAATGACTCGAGGTTATAAAAGTCCCTGTAAGGCTGCTGAAAAATATGAACAAGGATATCGCCATAATCAAGCAGTATCCAAATACAATTCTCCCTGCCTTCAATATGAAAAGGTTTGTGACCGGTCTCTTTCCGCACAACATCCTCCACAGACCATGCAAGTGAATCAACCTGTTTGGTTGATGGAGCGTGGGTGATCACGAAATAGTCACAAATTCTGTTTTCAATATTTCTCAGATCAATCAGGGCCACCTTTTCACCCTTCTTTTCAAATAACCCTTTTACAATACTTTCTGTTACCAGGGCGGCCTCTTTGTTGGTTTTTCTCATCAATATTACTTTCAGTAATTTACAGTTTTTGCTACTCGCGCAAAATTACGAACATTTATCCGTAATTTCGTCCGGCAGCTCTTCTTTTTACAATTAGAATGCCAATTTGTTCAATAACCTGTAAAGCGTAATAACGATTGAATAATAATATTTTAAGGACCTGTCTGTCATGATCATAGGGTCTGCCATAAGGCAATATGAAAAAGTGTCATCTACAAATGCCCTGGCGTCTGTCATGCTTCGGGGTGAGCAGCCTGCTGAAGGCACAGTGATAACTGCTGCGTTTCAGGAAGAGGGAAGAGGACAGAAAGGTAACACATGGGAGAGTGAACCTGGTAAGAATCTGCTGATGAGCGTAATACTCTATCCGGTTATGGTCAGGCCTGAAGAACAGTTTGTCATTTCGCAGATCGTCTCCCTTGCAGTTTACGACCTTGTAAGAACTGAAACACCAGACGTGAAGATAAAATGGCCTAATGACATTTATGTCGCAGATGACAAAATTGCAGGTATCCTTATTGAGAACAGCATAATGGGTGAGACAATAAGCAACAGTATAGCCGGGATCGGGCTCAATGTCAACCAGAAACTTTTCAGGAGCAACGCCCCTAATCCGGTCTCGCTGGCACAGATCACAGGCAGAAAATATGATTTATCATTAATCACGGACGAGGTTATACGCCTGCTTGACTTGCGATATGCCATGGTCATCAACGGCGGCAAAGATGAACTGAAAGAATCTTACCATGATGCACTGTACAGGCGCAACGAATGGCACCGGTATGCTGACTGTGACGGCGAGTTCCCGGGGATGATTGAGGGTGTCAGGTCTGACGGTCGGCTGCTGGTAAAAAAAGAAAACGGACCTGTCAGAGAGTATGCCTTCAAAGAGATTGATTATATCCTCTGATCTTATCATAACCCTTATAATTCTCTATCTCATCGATCAGTCTGTCAAGGTATTGCGGGGCAGCATCTCCGATAAGCATCCTTACAAACGGATTTAAGTTTACAGTCGATGTGATGTAAAATTTTGACCTGACGTTGGTTATATATTCTATCATTATGTGCACCTGTACTTTGCCGGTAAAGAGATTTTCCGCCTCAAAGCTTACCATTGAATGAGGAAGGGCTTCACCGAGCCTGAGGGTCACTTTGCCGGCTTTGTCAACTCTGAAACTGCATTTGTCTGCAGATGCATCCCATGCGGATATCATACTGTCGGGAATTATCACCTTGAAATTTCGTATGTCGGTCAGGAATGCATAGAGGTCCATATCGCCGCATGGAACCTCGCCTGTCCGGCTCGTGTAAGTTGTGGAATGACTCATTTCTCTTACTTTCTCCTTTTTTTTGCCTTTTGTCTTTTGTATTGCCTCCCCTGCAATCTGTCTCCTCCCTATCCCGACATACTATGTCGGGACTTAACGGTCCCCCTGCAAGCCGGCCCCTTCGCTAAAAAAGCCCGCCGGGCTTTTTCTTAACGCTCGGGCCCCTTTCCCCATGCTGACGGATCTTTCCGCCACTCTTTCAAAGTATCCACATCGTCACCGGAAATATAGCCTGAAGCAGCTGCCATGTCAACCAGAACACCGTAATTACTAAGGGTATCAAGCCGGCATCCCTCCTCTTTGAATGCATCTGTAGATTTGCTGAAGCCATAGGAAAAAATAGCAATCATGCCCAGGACATTGCAGCCTGCCTCCCTCAGTGCCTTAACGGCTCCCAGGCTGCTGCCGCCTGTAGAGATAAGGTCCTCTATCACTACAACCTTTTGCCCTTTTTCAAAATGACCCTCTATCTGGTTGCCCAGTCCGTGATCCTTGGCACCTGACCTTACATAGATGAACGGGAGGTTCAGATGACCCGCCACCAGTGCACCGTGAGCTATGGCGCCGGTAGCCACCCCGGCTATCACCATGGCATCCGGATAAAGCTGTCTGACCATGGAGGCAAATGCATCTCTGATGAAAGACCGTACCTCCGGAAATGACAGTGTCATGCGATTATCACAATATATGGGTGATTTCCAGCCAGACGCCCATGTAAAAGGTTTTGCCGGTTGTAATTTTATTGCGTTTATTTGTAAAAGATATTCGGCGGTTTTCTTTGCGATGTCATCCATATGGTTAAGTATAAGGTATATTTTGACAACAGGGTTATCACTCTCTCTCCTGAACCTGACAGGCTGCAAAAATACGCCCTTTTCCACAAATACAATGAGAAAGAGGAGCTCTACCTTCAAATATCACAGTTTGCCGTCAATAATGACATCCCTTCGCTGAATATTTATTCATCTGATATCAACAACCTGTGGGAAGTGTTTTGTGCATGGTTTGTCGTGACCCGGGCAGCAGGCGGACTGGTAGGCCATCCTTCCGGCAGGTACCTGTTCATAAAGCGGTACGGCAGATGGGATCTTCCCAAAGGCCACGTCGAAAAGGATGAAACGCCTGAGCAATGTGCTCTCAGGGAGGTGACGGAAGAATGTAATATAAGAGGTCATTCCATCATTGAGCCTTTGCCGATGAGCTACCATACATATCTCTATGACAACAAGCCGTTTATGAAAAAGACTTATTGGTTCAGGATGAATTTTGACGGGGAGATGATAACCGAGCCTCAGGCGGAAGAGGGCATCACCCATGCCGAATGGCTTGCACCGGCTGAAATAGCCAAAATCAAAACAAACACCTTCCAGTCTTTGCTCGATCTGCTAAACCTTACCCTGAAGGTAAAGTGATCATTTACCGAGATAATCCGAAATTTTTATTGCGGCGGGAACAAACATGGAAGCATCACCGCCATTTACTATTATATCGCGGACAATTGTTGAATTAATTGGAGTATGCTCAGTGCTCGTCAGGAGAAATACAGTGTCAATTTCAGGAGCCATCTTTCTGTTCATCTGACCCATGGCTCTTTCATATTCAAAATCAGCTGCCGTACGCAGTCCCCTCAGAATATAGTCCGCCTTGTTCTCCCTGCAGAAATTGACAGTCAGGCCGCTGAACCTCGAGACCACGACCTTGGTCTCGCCCTCAAAAACCTTTGAGATCATTTTTATCCTGTTCTCAATGCTGAAAAGGTTTTTCTTTTCGGAATTCTCCCCCACAGCAATGATCACCCTGTCGAAGAGAGACAATGCCCGCCTTACCAGGGCTTCGTGCCCAATGGTGAACGGATCAAATGAACCGGGGAAAACAGCTGTTTTATTCATAATGAATAGTTTATCGGTTAGTTGAAATCTATCGTTCTGGGATCGGTCACTTTCTGCCTGAGCAGTACATGGTCAATCACATCCATTATTGTGTCAACATAGTTGAACTTCAGTCCGTGTACGTACTTTTCATTGATCTCTTCGACATCCTTGCGGTTAAGCTGTGACAGTACGATCTCTTTTATTCCTGCTCGTTTGGCAGCAAGTATCTTCTCCTTTATGCCGCCCACGGGCAGCACCTTGCCCCTCAGGGTGATCTCACCGGTCATGGCTACGTATTTCTTCACCTTCCTCTGTGTGAATGCTGAGGCGATGGAGACTGCCATGGTGATGCCAGCTGACGGACCGTCCTTTGGAATTGCACCCTCGGGAACATGAATATGAATATTCCACTTCTCTGAGAAAGTGTCAGGGAGTTCAAGCATTGAGGCATGGGCCTTAAGGTATTCAAGTGCTATCACGGCTGACTCCTTCATTACATCGCCCAGGTTACCTGTAAGCGTAAGATTCCCTTTGCCCCTGCTGAGGCTGGTCTCCACAAACAGGATCTCTCCGCCAGTGGCTGTCCATGCCAGTCCTGTAACTACTCCGGCCTGATCATTGCCGTCATAAATGTCCTGGAGATATTTTGGCGGTCCGAGAATTTCCATCACCTCAGCAATTGACAGGTTCTCTGCCGGAGTTTTATCGAAGGCTATCTCCCTGGCTCTGCGCCTTACAAGCTTGGCAATGCGTTTATCAAGCTCCCTGACTCCTGACTCGCGGGTATACTTCTGAATGATCTCTTCTATGACCTGCTTTGAGAGCGAGAACTGTGAACTCTTCACTCCGTGGGCTTCAAGCTGCTTGGGTATAAGGTGTCTGACAGCTATCTCCCTCTTCTCCTCGACAAGGTAGCCTGATATCTCTATCAGCTCCATTCTGTCGCGCAGAGCAGGACTGACCGTTGAGAGAGTGTTGGCTGTGGCTATGAAAAGCACCTTTGAGAGGTCGTATTCCATCTCAAGGAAATTATCGTAGAAGTGAGTGTTTTGCTCCGGGTCAAGCACTTCCAGTAAGGCTGAAGCCGGGTCTCCCCTGAAATCCTGTCCTACCTTGTCCACCTCATCAAGTATAAAGACTGGGTTTGAAGAGCCTGCACGACGTATATTCTGTACCACCCTACCAGGCATGGCACCTATATAAGTCTTGCGGTGCCCTCTGATCTCTGCCTCATCATGCAGTCCGCCCAGCGACATACGGGCATACTTGCGTCCCAGGGCACGGGCAACGGATTTGCCAAGCGAGGTCTTGCCTACACCGGGGGGCCCGTAAAGGCACAGAATAGGAGATTTCATGTCACCCTTAAGCTTCAGAACTGCAAGATGCTCAAGTATCCTCTCCTTGACCTCCTCAAGCCCGTAGTGATCTTCGTCAAGGACACGCTGTGCGTTTTTGAGATCAAGGTTATCAGTGGTATATTCATCCCATGGGAGTTCCAGCAGGGTCTGTATATAGTTAACCTCCACCGAATATTCTGCCGCGGCAGGATTGAGTCGTGAGAGCTTATCAAGCTCACGGCTGAACACCCTGGCTACATCCTCATTCCACAATTTTTTTGTACCACTGAGGCGGAATTCCTCCACTTCCTTCTCAACAGGATTGCCCCCGAGTTCATTCTGAATGGTCTTCATCTGCTGGTGCAGAAGGAACTCACGCTGCTGCTGGTCTATCTCGTATTTGACCTTCGACTGCAGTTCGTTTTTCAGTTCCAGGAGCTGGATCTCCCTGACAAGGTGCTCCATCAGCCTCAGTCCGCGCTCCTTGAGATTCGATGCCTCAAGCAACTTCTGCTTGTCATTGACATTTATCTCAGTGTTGGCGCAGATATAATTTATCAGGTAGGTACTGTTCTCAATGTTCTTAACCGCAAATGAGGCTTCAGGATTAATATTCGGATTCAGTTTGACAATCTTCATCGAAAGGTCCTTGAGTGAACCGATGATCACTTCGAAGTCTTTCTCATCCTCTCCGCCTCTGGTATCGGGAATGGCTTTCACCTGGGCCGTGAAGTATG
>Ga0207931_1000183_pt1 | contig 24188 bp, 22 predicted proteins | sample NGESurdeep092012_2_FD_184478 | JGI IMG/M metagenome (GOLD analysis project Ga0207931, IMG submission 184478) | Arctic peat soil microbial communities from Barrow, Alaska - NGEE Surface sample 415-1 deep-092012 (SPAdes) | ecosystem: Environmental > Terrestrial > Soil > Wetlands > Peat ...
GCTCGACCAGCGGCGCGCCGCGGGCGGCTTTCTCGGCGACGGGGGTCACTGGGGGCCTCCTGGATCGTCACTCTTGTTGCCACTGCTGCTGCCGCCGCCGCCGAGGATCGGCCGCAGCGGCGAGCCGGGCGCGGTCACGATCCCATCGAGGGGCTGATCCAAACCTTCGCCCTCAACGGTGAGCGGCCGATCGGCGTCGTGCTCTTCGCGCTTGCGCAGCTTAGGATCGAGGACCTCGTCGAAGGCCGTACCCACGAACGTGAACGCGACCACGACGAGCACGATCGCGATGCCCGGCGGGATGATCCACCACCAGTCAGCCGTGGCGCCCGATTGCCAGGCCTTGTTGAGCATCGTCCCCCAGCTGAAGTTCGTCGGGTCGCCGAGACCGAGGAACGAGAGCGTCGTCTCGGAGAGGATGGCGACGGCGACGACGAGGATGGTGTTGGCGAAGATCAGCGGCCACACGTTGGGCAGCACGTGCTTCTTCATGACGTGCCATTGGCTCGAGCCGATTGCCTTGGCGCGCTCGATGAACTGCAGTTCGCTGACGCGCAAAGCGTCGGCACGCACCACGCGGGCGGTGCCCGGCCAGCTGGTGAAGCCGATGATCATGATGATCAACCAGTAGTTCGTGCCCCAGAGCCGGGCCATGACCATCGCCAGCGGCAGCCAGGGGATGACCAGGAACGCGTCTGTGAGCCGCATCAGCACGTCGGCGAGCCAACGGCCGTAGTAGCCGGCGACGATGCCGATGAGGGCGCCGACGACGGTCGAGATGAACGTCGCCATGAGGCCGACGACGAGCGAGATGCGGGCGCTCCAGATGAACTCGGTGAGCACCGATTGGCCGGCGTCGTCGGTGCCCATCCATCGGTAGTACGAGCCGGCGGGCGGCCGGTTGTTCGGCCCCACGCCCTCGGTGATCAGCAGCTTGCTGTGGTCGGCGAGGAACGGCGCGAGCAGGGCGATCGACATGAAGATGCCGATGATCCAGAGACCCGCCGTGCCCTGCCAGTTGCCGCGATAGAGCTTCCAGATCTGATGAGTGTTCCAGACCATGAGCTCCGCGCGCTCAGGACCAGCGCTCGCCCAGAACCAGGCGCACACGCCAGCGACGAGAAGGCAGAGGGTCTGGAAGAGCCAGCCCAGACCGCCATGCCGGTTGGTCAGAGCGAAGTGCGCCGGGTCGGCGGCGACGACGCCCCACGCGGCGAAGACGGCGGCGAGTGCAACGAGCGCGCCGTTGAACCGCCGCTTCTTCGCGTTGCGGACGAGACCGACGACGCCGCTGACGGCAAGCGCAAGAGCGACGAAGAGCATCGCCCAAGCCGGGTAGTTCGCCACGGTCGGCGCGATGAAGCCGCCGATGATGTGCCCGAAACCGCTCGCGATCGGGCGGTCCTTGGGGTACGTGACCAGGTCGAGCACGAGCCAGGTGGCCGGCGTCCAGAAGAAGACCCAGTTGCGGAACCGGCGCGGGACGCCGGGCCCACGGGGGCTCATGCCTTCACCCGCGGGTCGACGTAGTACAACATGAGGTCGGCGAGAAGGTTGAACAGGATCACGAAGGCCGAACCGAGCATGAACACGGCTTGCATGACCGGGTAGTCGATCTTCTCCATCGACGTGTAGCTAAGCAAGCCCAGACCGGGCCAGTTGAACACCGATTCGGTGAGGATCGCGCCGCTCATGATGAACCCCAGGTTCATCATCACCAGGGTGATGGTCGGCAGCATCGCATTGGGCACCGTGTGCTTCCACAGCACGGCGTTGTCGGAGAGCCCCTTGGCGCGCGCCGTGAGCACGAAGTCGTCGTTCATCACGCCGGTCAGCGAGCTGCGCATGATCAGCTGGTACTCACCGATGTAGGCGATCGAGAAGGTGAACACCGGCAACGCGAGATGCTTGAGGAACGACCCGAACGCCGTCATGCCGTGCAGGACGGTCCCGGGCTCACTCATGCCGCCCGACGGGAACCACTGAAGCTTGGTGGCGAACAGCATGATGCAGAGTAACCCGAACCAGAACGCCGGCATCGCGTACATGATCATGCCGAAGTTGGTCGAGACCACATCGAAGGCGCTGTTTCGTCGCCAGCCGGCGAAGACGCCGAGGAAGAGGCCGACGATGGTCGCGATCACCGTGCCGGTGCCCGCCAGGACGACGGTCGGCCAGACACGCGCGGCGATGACCGAAGAAACGTCGCGCTTGTAATAGAACGAAACACCGAAGCGTCCGCGCACGAGGTCGTACCAGTAGTAGTAGGCGAATTGCTTCCACTTCGGCGCGTCAAGGTGGAAGTAGTGACGCATAGTCTTGACCGCCGCGGGGCTCTGTTTCTCTCGCGGAAGAAGCAGACGGGCGGGGTCGCCTGGGATCATGCGGAAAAGAACGAAGTTGAACGACGCCACGATGATCAGCGTGAGGACGGCGTTGGCGACCTTTCTGAGGAAGTATCTTCTCTTGTCCACAGCTCGTCTGAAGCGCAGGAGAGCCTCTCGCTAGGGATGCGCCCCGTTCCTCCTTTGCAAGTCCGCTGTTGCCTTGCCTCTCGCACTGCCGACGACCGGGACGCGAGCCGGTCGCGGACGAAGTACGCTTCGCTCTACCTGGCGTCTCCAGCCGCGGAGCCGCGACGGCGAGCGCTCTGGAATACTGCTGACAGGTCGCTCATGTTCTGACAGGCGGCTGGGCTCGGGACGAGCCTCGACATGAGTGACGACCAACGCCCTAAAGTACGTCCCACGTCGTGCCGGCCAGCCTGCGTCGGACTCTGGTCGCTCAACACTCCAAATGCTTTTATAACCTCTCCCCACACGTGGGGCAAGCCCATGAGGGGCCCCGCCGCGGCGACGTCTGTAGCAGCGGCCGCGCCCACTCAGTGCTTGCCCTCGTGATGATCGACCCGGGCGCGGATCTCGCGCTGCTTCATCTCGCCGATCACCATCACCAACTCGTCGACGGCGGCGTCGAGAAGCACCCTGCCCTTCTCGGCGGTCGCGAGCGTCGGGTCGCCCATGGTGCCGGTGCGCGAGAGTGTCGACCAGTACTCCATCATCGAGCCGGGGCCGTCGAACCAATCCATGTAGAAGTAGTCCGATGGCGGCTGGTTGATGTCCTTCTCCGCCTTGTCCATCTGCACCAGGGACGGATCGATCGCCAGGTAGATCGAGGTCTCGAGCTCGCACGCATGCCCCATCCCTCCCGGAAACTCCGATTCGCGGATGCCCTTGATCGCCTCCTGGCCGGCCGGTGTGTACAGGTAGAAGTAGTCGCAGCAGATGACCTCGGGGTGCTCGACGATGGTCAGTCTCGCCGCGATGTTGACGAGCGGCATGTTCGAGCCGTGGCCGTTGGCGATGATGATCCGCCGGAAACCATGGAAGACGAGGCTGCGCGTGATGTCGAGCAGGTGCTCGACGAAGATGTTCCAGCGGATGTTGATCGAGCCCGGGAAGTCACGGTGATGCGGCGAGTAGCCGTGCATTACCGCGGGCAGCAGGACGACCTGGTCGGCGACGCGTGCGCAGGCCCGTTGGCAGATCTCGTCGATGATGCGCACATCGCAGTCGACCGGCAGGTGGGGCCCGTGGTCTTCGATCGTCGCCACGGGGATCACCGCGACCCGATCCTCGCCGACGACCGCACCGATCTCGGGCCATGTCATCTGTTCATACTTGTACTTGGCTTCTGTCATCGCTCCCCCTCGTCACATCTCGAAGACTTGATAGGGGTTCTCGCACGGCGGCCCCGCGCACACGTAGACGCGCCGTTCGTCGAGGTCGCAGATCATGCTGCCGACGGTCATGATCTGCTCTGCCGGGAGATCGGCGGCCGCGGGATGGCCGCAGATGCACTCCTCCGGCGACGGCTCGTGGCCGCGCAGCACGGAGGCCACGAGCTCGACCGGATCGTCGCCGCGCGCGGTGCCCTCGGCGAGCATCCGCTCGGCCGTGGCGAGGCGCGTGCGCGACTCCTCGAACGTGGCGCCCTCGTACGGCGCCATCTCGGGCGCAACGTAGTGGTTGGTGTGCGCCATGAAGGAGTCGCTCTCCATGAACGCGCTGGCGGTCGCCGAAGTCTCGACATCCCAGAGACGCCCGGTGGTGTCGGTGAGGAAGTGGTTCGTGCCGCGGGCGCGCGCCTCGAGCAATCCTCTGGCGCGCGCCTCCTCGAGTGTCGGCGCTTCGAGCGACCAGCGACGCACGAACACGTTGGGAACGCCCACGCGATTGTCGTCGGAGTGCACCGAGTTGCTGACGTTGCCGATGCCGTGCGAGTTCAATCCGATCATCGGCAAGTAGGCGGCGCCGGCGATACCGAGGAACCTGGTGCCGTCGGGAACGGTCACGTCGTACATCATGTTGTTCTGAGCATCGATCGTGTACCAGTCCATGTTGTGACCGATCACGTGCCTGCCGTTCGCCGAGACGGCAACGGCCGTGCAGTAGTCGCCGCCGAGCGCTCCGCCGCGGGCGAACCCCCGATGATGCTCGCCGACCACCGGTTCCGACGACGTGAACTCCTCGCCGCAGTTCGGCACCATCAGCTGCGAGAACGGCACGCGCGATCCCTCGGCCATGCCCATGAGTTCTTCGACGAACTGCGGCAGACAGCGCTGCGCGTAGCGCCGGTAGCCTGCCGCCTGTGCCTCGGCTTCGGCGAACGTGAGTCCGCCGCTCATCGATGCGAAGTTGTCGCGAAAGAACGCGACCGAGGCTTCGATTTGGGGACGCGCGGCCTCGCCGATCTGGCGGCCGATCTCTCGGTAGGCGCCGCGGGCCTGAATGTGGACGAAGGGGATCGCCACGGCTATCGCGATGCTCCCCTGTTCACAGACGTCCCCGGCATCAGACGCTGCCGATCATGCCGCGCGGGTCGGGCCACTCGGCCATGCCAATCTGGCGCGCCGCGCTGTCGATCAGGCGGCACAGCTCCTCGAGCATCTCGTCGGGGCAGCCGAGGGGGCCGCGCGCGACGATCTCGGCGACCTTCTCACTGGCGATGTCAACGAGGCCGGAGCGCCCCGAGGCTATCCACTCGTTGAGACCGCCACGATAACTGAGCAGCGGGATCGCGAGGTCCTTGCGGATGTAGCGACGTGTGTGCTTGGTGCCGAGATAGCCCTGCCCCGAGAGCGCGCCTTCGATCATCGCGTCGACGTCGAGCGCATCGCTGTCCCAGGGACGCTCCTCGAGCGCATAGAAGCAGTAGTTGAGGATCTCGTCATCGATGAGCAGGACCTCCGGACTCGACCCCACACCGGCCTGGATATCGCCGAGGCCCGAGAGGAAACGCGGACGGGCGGCCATGCCGATGATCGCGTTGAGCGCGTGCTCGTAGCCGAGCTGGGTGTCGACGGTCTTGCTGTCGCTGGTCGGACCGTAGCAGTCGCACGGGAGACCATACCGGCGGGCGAGCAGCGTGGCGGCGACCGACGCAACGCCTGTCTCCGGCGTGCCCGACGTGACCACTCCCGTGCGCGGGTCCGTGGCACTCAGGCGCGGTCCGTAGTACATCGGCGTGCCCGGAGCGACGATCTGCGCGAGCACGATCCCGGCGAGAGCCTCGGCGTTCTGGGTGGCGACCGCCGCGGCGATCGCTCCCGGCGCGGTGGTCGCCGCTGCAGGGCAGGGAAGGATCTCGACGACGACGTGGCCGCGACGCAGCGTCTCGAGCATGGCATCCGTGACTTCGGCTCCGAGGAGCAGTGGGCTGACCGGCGAGAACGCGATATCGACCGGGTAGACCCCGTCGTCGCCGGACGCGCCAGTGACGACCTTGGCCATCTCGACCACGTACTCCGCCTGGAAGGGGTGGGAGATCCCGGGGCCGCCCAGCGCTTTGTCGGTCTCGTGTGCGAGGACAAGATACGAATAGAGGGGTTCGAGATCGCCGGGCACGTCTTGCGGCATGACCAGCGGGCAGACCTCATGCTGGTTCGCCAGACTGTGCATGACGCGCGCCAGCACGATCTGGTCTCTCATCGTTGCGAGGGTGCTGGCGCCGGTGCGCGGGTCGATCATCGCCCGCGCCCCGCCCATATTGTGCACGTAGATCTGCGCCGGCTCGGGATCCATGGTGAGCGAGCGCTCGGCGTTGCGGGCCGCCAGGGTGAATTGCCGGGGCAGGGTGGCAAGCGCCTCTTCGACGACACCGGCCGGGACGAGAACGCGATCCGTGACTCCGGCCTTGCAGCCGGCGGCGAAAAAGATCGCGCGCGCCTCGTCTGACTCCACACGCACCCCGCCGCGCTCGAGAAGGGCGAGCGAAGCGTTGTGGATCGCTTCGATCGCCTCCTCGGACCACAGATTCATCAAAGACTCGATCACGTCAGGGCGCCTTTCCACAGCAACCACGTTCCGCCAATTCTCAGGTCCTCCCCGGCCCTCCGGGATGCGATCGCCGACTGCGGGAGAGAGCAGCCGGCGATCGATGCCCTGCCATTCTACGCCGTAGACCGCAGATCCGCTCCTCTGCCCTACTCCTCCAGCCGCAGGCAGGCGGCGTAGTGGCTGCCGCCGATCTGCACGTCGGCCGGGTCGATCTCGGAACAGACGGCGATCGCCTCCGGGCAGCGCGGGTGGAAGCGACAGCCGGAGGGGATGTCGACCGGGTTGGGGGTCTCGCCCTGCAAGATCACGTGCTCGCGGCGGGCGGTCGGGTCGGGCACCGGGATCACCGAGATCAGCGCCTTGGTGTAGGGGTGTCTGGGGTTCTTCACGACCTCCTCGGTGTCGCCGATCTCGACGATCCGCCCGAGGTACATCACGGCGATGCGGTCGCTGATCACCCAGGCTAAAGAGAGGTCGTGGGTGATGAAGATGTAGGTCACGCCGTGCTTTTCCTTGTGCTCGACCATCAGCTTGAGGATGTCGTTGCGGATCGAGACGTCGAGGCTCGCCACGGGCTCGTCGGCGACGATCACGTCGGGCTCGAGCACGGTCGCCCCGGCGATGCAGACGCGCTGCCGCTGGCCGCCGGAGAGCTCGTGCGGATAGCGGTAGAGGTAGTCGCGCGCCGGGCGCAGGCCGGCCTCGGCGACGGCGCGGATCACGCGCTCCTCTTTCTCGTACTGGCTGTGCACGAGCTTGTTGACCTCGAGCGGCTCGGCGACGATGTCGAAGATCGTGCTCTTCGGGTTGATCGAGTTGTAGGGGTCCTGGAAGATGATCTGCGCCTTCTTGCGGTACTCGCGCAGCGCTTTGGGGCTGAACCGGCGCAGCGGCAGGCCCTTGTAGAAGATCTCGCCGCCGGTCGCCTCCTCTAAGCGCAGCATCGTGCGCCCGGTGGTCGTCTTGCCGCAGCCCGACTCACCGACGAGCGCCAAGATCTCGCCGCTCTTGACCGTAAACGAGATCCCGTCGACCGCCTTGACGAACTTCTGTTCGCGCGCGACGAGCGCGCGCAAGAACGTCTGGTGGATCGGGAAGTAGACCTCCAAGTCACGCACCGCAAAGAGCGTCTCGTCGGTGACCTTGGCGGCGCGCAGCTCGTCGGGCTGGACGCGCCGCTTCTGTGAGTCGTCGCCGGCCTGCCGGGCGGCCGGCGCCGGGCGCGCCGTGGGGGTCTGAGTCTCGTCCATCTAGGCCACCTCGTGACAGCTGACGAAGTGACCGGGCTCGATCTCGGCCAGCTTCGGGTCTTCGGTCGCGCAGAGAGCGCTGCGGATCTCGCAGCGCGGGCAGAAGCGACAGCCCGGCGGCGGCTCGAGTAAGTTCGGCGGGTCGCCGGGGATCGAGCTCACCATCTCGCGCTTTTCGTGGATGTTGGGAAACGAGCGGATCAGCTGCTTGGTGTAGGGGTGCAACGGATTGGTGAAGATGTTCGTCGTGGTGCCTGATTCGACGACCTTGCCGGCGTACATGATGACGCCCTTGTCGCAGGTCTCGGCCATCACCGAGAGGTCGTGGCTGATCAAGATAAACGAGAGGTCCAAGTCTTTGCGCAGGCGGGCGATCAGGTCGAGGATCTGCGCCTGCACCATCACGTCTAAGGCCGTCGTCGGCTCATCGCCGATGATCAGCTTCGGGTTGCAGGCCAGAGCCATCGCGATCATCGCCCGCTGGCGCATGCCGCCGGAGAGCTGGTGGGGGTAGTCGGCGATGCGCTTCGGGTTGATCCCGACCAGGTCGAAGAGCTCGCGCGCGCGCGCCATCGCGCGGGCCTCGGAGAGGCCCTCGTGGAGGATGATCGGCTCGGCGATCTGCTTGCCCGTCTGCTGCACCGGGTTGAGCGCGTTCATCGCCCCCTGGAAGATGATCGCGATCTCCTTCCAGCGGATCCTGCTCATGCCGTACTCGGTGCGCTTGGCCAAGTTGCGCCCGTCGAAGAAGATGTCGCCGTCGACGAGGCGGCCGTTCTCGGGCAAAAGCTTGAGGATCGAGAGCGCCGCCGTCGTCTTGCCGCAGCCCGACTCGCCCGCCAGGCCGAGGCTCTCACCGGGCTCTAAGATGAAGCTGACGCCGTCGACCGCCTTGACCCAGCCCTGGCTGAGCTTGAAGTAGGTCTTCATATCGCGCACCTCGAGCAGGCCGGCGTGGTCGATGCGCTCGACCAGCGGCGCGCCGCGGGCGGCTTTCTCGGCGACGGGGGTCACTGGGGGTCTCCCTTGTCGTCTGAGTGGCCGAAGGTGGGATGCCCGGTATCGAGGCCGTCGGTGATCACGACGGCGCCCATGGGGCCGACGGGGATCGCCACGTCGGGCGACTTGGCGAAGCGGTTGTCGCCGCCACTCTCCTCGCGCTTGCGCAACTTGGGATCGAGGATCTCGTCGAAGGCCGTGCCCATGAACGTGAACGCGACCACGACGAGCACAATCGCGATGCCTGGCGGCAGCAGCCACCACCACAGCCCCGACGCACCCGAGTCCCAGCAGTACTGGAGCATCGTCCCCCAGCTGAAGTTGAACGGGTCGCCGAGACCGAGGAACGAGAGCGTCGTCTCGGAGAGGATGGCGATCGCGACGACGAGGATGGTGTTGGCGAAGATCAAGGGGAAGACATTCGGCATGATGTGCTTGTTCATGATGTGCGAGTTGCTCGAGCCGATCGCCTTGGCGCGCTCGACAAACTGCAACTCGCGCACTCTCAGCACGTCCGACCTGACGACACGCGCGGTGCCCGGCCAGCTCGTGAGGCCGATGATGAGGATGATCATCCAGAAGTTCTTGCCCCAGATGCTGGCGATCACCATCGCCAGCGGCAGCCAGGGGATGACCAGGAACGCGTCGGTGATGCGCATCCAGATCTCGCCGATCCAGCCACCGTAGAAGCCGGCGATGATGCCGATACCGGCGCCGAGGATGGTCGAGATGACGGTCGCCAGCAGACCAACGACGAGCGAGATGCGGGCGCTCCAGATGAACTCGGCGAGCACGGACTGACCCATGCGGTCGGTGCCGAGCCACATGTAGAAGCCGGCGGCCGGGGGACTGAACGGCTTGCCCACGTAGGAGTTCGGGTCGAGCTTGGCGTGGTCGGCGAGGAACGGCGCGAACAAAGCGACGGCGGCGAAGAAGAGCAGGATGTAGAGACCGGCCATGCCCTGCCAGTTGCCGCGAAAGAGCTTCCACATCTGGCGAGTGTTCCACACGGTCAGCTCGACGCGCTCGGGACTGCCGGCCGCCCAAAGCCACGCCACCACCGCTGCGAGCAGGATGGCAATGGTCTGGAACAGCCAACCCACGGTCGTGTGCTGCCCCCTGAGCGAGAACTGGGACAGGTCTCCGGTGACCAGCGTCCACACCCAGAAGAGGATCGCCATCACGAGCAGTGTGGAGTACGACCTGCGCTGTTTCGCATTGCGCAGAGCGCCAACGGCACCGACGGCAGTCAAACAGATGGCGATCGCGCCGGTCATCACCGCAGGATAATTGGCCACGGTCGGCGCGATGAAGCCGCCGATGATGTGCCCGAAGCCGCTCGTGATCGGGCGGTCCTTCGGATAGGTGATCATCTCGAGTGCGAGCCATGAGACTGGCGTCCAGAAGAAGATCCAGTTGCGGAACCGGCGCGGGACGCCGGGCCCACGGGGGCTCATGCCTTCACCCGTGGGTCGAGGTAGTAGTAGCTGAAGTCGGCCAGCAGATTGGCGACGATCACGGCCACGGAGGCCAGCAGGAAGACGCCCTGCATCACCGGGTAGTCAAGCGATTGCATGGACGTGTAACTGAGCAAGCCCAGGCCGGGCCAGCTGAAGACCGTCTCGGTGAGGATCGCGCCGCTCATGATGAACCCCAGGTTCATCATCACCAGCGTGACCGTCGGCAGCATCGCATTGGGCACCGTGTGCTTCCACAGCACGGCGTTGTCGGAGAGCCCCTTGGCGCGCGCCGTGAGCACGAAGTCCTCTTTCACCACGCCGGTCAGCGAGCTGCGCATGATCAGCTGGTACTCACCGATGTACTCGATCGCGAACGTGAAGACGGGCAATGTGATGTGCCAGGCGACCGACTTGACCAGCGCCAGGCCGTGCACGTTGGAGCCCGCCTCGGTCATGCCGCGGGCGGGGAACCAGCGCAGCTTGGTGGAGAAGAGCATGATGCAGAGTAACCCGAACCAGAACGTGGGCATCGCGTACATGACCATGCCCATGTTGGTCGAGACGACGTCGTACACTCCGTTTCTTCGCCACCCAGCGAAGACACCCATGATCATGCCGACCACTGTCGCGATGATCGTGCCGAAGCCGACCAGCATCACGGTCGGCATGACGCGTTCGCCGATCACCTGAGTGACGGGGCGCTTCTCGGCGAACGAGAACCCGAAGTGGCCCTCGGCCATGTCTCGCCAATAGTAGATGAACTGTTGCCACTTCGGCTTGTCGAGGCTGAAGAGCTTGCGTTGTTTGTCGTACTGATCCTTGTTCATCTTGTTGCGTGGCAGAAGGAGGCGCGCCGGGTCGCCGGGCAAGATACGGAAGAGGAAGAAGTTGAACGACGCTACGAGGAGCAGCGTGAGGACGGCGTTGGCGATCTTCTTGAGAAAGTATCGTCGTTTGTCCACAGCTCCGTTGAGACGCAGATGTACCCCCTACCGCGGCTGCGCCCGACTCCTCCTTTTCGCGTTCGAGGTTGTCTTGTCTGCAGCAAGCCTGCACGTGTTCGCGGGCGAGCCCCACATCGGCTGCCGGACGCCGGCGACCGGCCACATGTCTTTCTAACCCCTCCCCGCTCGCGGGGCAAGCTCGTATCCGCCGAGAGTTCGCGCGGCGCCACCTTGGGCGGGCGTGAGAGTCACCGCACGGCCTTGGGCGAGCTCGTCTCGACCGGCCCGCCGCCACGACCGTACTTCGCCATTGCCGCAGCCAGCCGGTCGAGCGGGATCGCGTGCACCGTCGTTCCCTGACGACCGATGGTGGTCTGCGCCGCGCACAACGAGTTGATGACCGCTTCGGCGGTGGCGTCGACAGCGGCGACGAAGAGATCGGTGAGTGCATCGTCGCCGAGACGCGATGAGACGAGCGGCGCCGACGACTCTCGCGGAATACGCTCGGCGGTGCTGAACGCCAGCATGATCTCACCACTGCCGTCAGATGCGTACGAGCCGGTCGCCGCCAACCCGAGAGAGCAGCGCTTGGCCATGCGCTCGCATTGCCGCCCGCTGAGCGGTGCGTCGGTGGCCAAAACCACGATGCACGAGCCTTCGTGGTGGTCGTTGGGCAGGAGGTCGGGGATCTCGCGACCGACCGGCACCCCGTCGACCGTCAAGCGCGGCCGGTCACCAAAATTGGTCAACACCAAGACGCCGGCGACGTAAGACCGGCCGTACGCGTGCACGATCCGCGAGGACGTGCCGATGCCACCCTTGAAGTCGTAGCAGGTCATGCCCGCCCCGGCACCGACGCCGCCCTCGGCGACGGGCCCGTCGGCGGCGGCATCGAGGGCGGCGAACACGTGCTCGGGGAGGATGTGCATGCCGCGGATATCGTTGAGCATCGAGTCGTCACACTCACCGACGACCGGCATCGCCGCGTCATCGAGGCCGACCTGCGGATCGCGCGCCATCATCCAGCGCACGGTGGCGTCGTACACCGCTCCGACACTTTGCGAGTTGGTCAGCATGATCGGCGTCTCGATCAGGCCCCACTCGCGGATCGCCGTGCTGCCGACGACCTCACCGACACCGTTGGCGGCGAAGACACCGGCGGCGACCCGCTCGTGGAAGGGGTCGCCGCAGGGGATGATCGCCGTGACGCCGGTGCGCGCCGGGCCCTGCCCGGCCGGCAGCTGGGGCTCGCCCCAGCACACGGTCGCGTGTCCGACGCGCACACCGGGCACGTCCGTGATCGCATTGAGCGGGCCGACCGGTTGTGTACCAATCGCGATCCCGAGATCTCGCGCCCGTACCCTGCGATCGTCGGCCAAGTCGCTACTCCAGCAGCCCGGCGCGGTGAGCCTTGAGGTAGCGGCCGCAGAAGGCATCCTCGGCACGCAGCGCCTCCGCCGCCTTGACCATCGCGATCATCTGCCGGTTGCGCACGTCGAGCACGGCTCCGTCGATGCCGATGCCGATGCACATCGCCACGAACGTGCGGTTGAGCAACGGGCGGTTGGGTAGGCCGAAACTGACATTGCTGAGGCCACCGGTCGTACGCACGGGCAAGCGGTCCTTGATCATCTTCAGCGTCTGCATCGTGAGCACACCCGCGTTGCTGTCGGCAGAGACTGCCATGACCAGCGGGTCGATCCAGAGGTCTTCGCTCGGCAGACCCGCGCCGATGCACAGGTCGTGCAGGCGGCTGGCGACGGCGAAACGATCCTCGGCCGTTGGCGGAATGCCCTCGTCGCTGAGACAGAGGCCCACGACCGGGCACTTGTACTTCTCGATCAGCGGCAGCACCGTGTCGACACGCGGCTGCTCCCCGCTGATGGAGTTGATGAAGGGCACCTTGCCGCCGGCGTCGATAATCGCCTTGACACCCGCGTCGAGCGCCGCCGGGTTCGCCGAGTCGACCATCAGCTGCATGTCGGTGGCGCTCATGACGACCTCGATGAGCCAGAGGAGGTCGGCGACCTCGTCGCCGCCGGCGACGCCGCCGTTGACGTCGAGCAACCCGGCGCCGGCGTCGACTTGGTCCGTCGCCAGCAGCTTGATGAATTCGGCGTCGCGCGCGGCAATCGCCTCGGCGACCTGCTTTCTTGTCCCGTTGATCGACTCACCCATGAGCAACATTGAAACAACCTCCACTGCCTCAACACGGGACTGATTCGGAGCGGCAATCATATCCGGCGACCAGACCTCGTGCAAAAACCACGACGGGAGTGCACGGATGGCCGGCAAGGAACCGGGAATGGGGGGCCGCAGCGCGCCCCAGGTCCTCAGGCGCGCTAGGTTGAACTCCCGGGCGCGACGCCGTCGGGCTGCTTGAGCTCGCCCCCCTCGCGCAACGCACCGAAGTACGCGACCCGATTGCGCCCGTGGCGCTTGGCCCAGAGGAGCGCCTGGTCGGCGGCGGTCACGAGAATCCTCGCCTCCTGCCCGCACACCGGGAAGTCGGCGACCCCCGCCGAGGCTGCGACGTGAAAACGACGGTGCTGTTCGACCGGGATCTTGTTGATCTCGATGCGGATGCGCTCTGCCAGGTGGCAGGCGTCCTCGCTCGACGTGCGCGGCAGGAGCACCACGAACTCCTCCCCACCGTAACGCGCGGCGTAGTCGGCTTCGCGCGAACACTCGCGGATGGCGGCGGCGACACGGCGCAGCACCTTGTCGCCGGTGGGATGTCCAAAGCGATCGTTGACGGTCTTGAAGTGGTCGAGGTCGAGCATGATCATCGAGAACATCTCCTCGTAGCGCGCCGAGCGGGTCACCTCGCGCGCGAGTGTCTCCTGGAAGTCGCCGTGGTTGAAGAGGCCGGTCAGGCTGTCGCGGATCGCCCGCTGCTGGATCTCCTCGTACAGCGAGGCGTTCTGGATGGCGACCGCTGCCTGACCGGCGAAGAGCTTGGCGATGCGGAAGTCCTCCTCGAGGAAGACGCGGCCGCCGAGGCGGTCGATGCTGAGCACGGCGATCACGCGGTTCTGGATCTTGAGCGGCAGGACGATCGACGCCTGCGGCTCGACCGGCGTACCGGGAACCACCGCGCCGCGCGGATCCTTCTCGGCTTCGTTCAGGAGGAGGGCCTCGCCGTGCTCGGCGACCCATCCGCAGAGGCCCTCGCCGATCTTCCGTTCGAAGGCGAGGACTTCGTCCTTCCACTCATCGCGGGCGAAGATGCTAGAGAGCTTGCGGCCCTCCCAGTCGATCTTGTCGATCGACATGTCGTCGAAGTCGAGGAGCAGCTTGAGCTGGTCGGCGATGACGTCGAAGACGGCTCGCTGGTCGAGCGTGGCAAGCATCGACTCGTTGACCTTGAGCAGGTTCTGCTGGGAGCTGATCTGGTGTTCGAGCCGCTTGCCTTGCGCCTGGAGTTTCTCGTACTGGATCGCGTTGTCGATCGCCGCGGCCGCCTGGTTCGCGAAGAGTTCGAGCGTGCGGATGGCCTCGGGCGTCGGCAGCCGCCGATCGGCGGGATCGTAGGCATCGATGACGCCCATCAGCCGGCTGTCGCGCGTGAGCAGCGGCACGATCAGGCAATCGCCCGATTGCCATTCGTCGGGAGAGCGGTCGCCCAACTCCGTGTACGGGATGAAGTCGTTCTCTTCCTTTGTCGTCGGCGAGCGCAGCATGCTGCGGAAGTAGGAGTTGCCGAGGCGGAACTCGTCGCGCATGAAGCCACTGAAGATCCGCATCGGGATGCGCCGATTGAGAAGGGCGGCGTTGGTCTCCGGGTCGCCGCCCAGCGATACCATGACGACCATCACGTCGTCCTGCTCGTCGTACAGGAAGAGCGCCGACTCCCGGTAGCCCAACGACTCGACCACCGCCCGGCAGACGCGGCGCAGCACGTCGTCGAGCTCGTAGCTGGCGCGCAGATCGTTGCCGAGGCGCAGCAGCGCCTCGGTCGCGAGCGACCGGTCGCGTAGCTGCCCCGCCAGCTCCGTCTGACGGTTGAACACGCGCGTGCCCTCGACTGCGAGCGCCGCAAGGGCACCAGCCTGCACCAGTGAGCGCGCCTGTCGCGGTGTGAGCGGCGCGCTCAGACCGGCGCGGTCGAGACACGCGAGACCGACGATACCGCGACCGCCACGTAGCGGCAGCGCCACAAAGCGGGTCACCCCGGCGGCTCGCAGAGCACCGGCATCGACACCGGGGTCGGAAGAGGTCAGGACGCTCGGCTCGCGCAGCTCGCGCAAGCGCGCCACGCTGATGAAAGCGGCAGCCTCCTGCATGGCGCCCCGCGGCGGCGCTTTGGGGCCGCCGGTGGCGACCCAGCGCAATTCTTCACCTTCGAGCACAAAGAGCGTACAGCGCTCCGCCGACGCCGCCCGGCTGAGGCGGTCGGCGGCGTCGGCGAGGAGCACCCCGACGTCGTGCGTCTGGGCGACATCGAGAGGCTCCTGATCGGTGATCGTCACGCGGCCGGTCGCCAGATCCGATCCCGACCTCGGTTCATCCCTCCGCCGAAGCAGCGCCAGCGCGATGACGATGGCGAACACGAGCCCGATCCAGGGGAGCGTCCGCAGCGCGCTCATGTTCGGGTTGCGGGCGATCGTGAATGCGAACGCCGCCAGGGCGATCGTCGCGAGCGCTGTCGCCGATCGCCATGACAAGACCAGCACGCCGGCAAGCGGACCGAGGGCGAACAGCAGTGGCACGATCGACTCCTCGCCGATCGTGCCGGCGAAGTGAGCAGCCACCAGGACGATGGCCACGAGCAACGCCAGCACCCACAATCCCGGGCGCGACAGCGCGCTTCGATTGCTAATCAAACAGTCCCTCCAGTTACCTAGCCGCCTCGCGCATGCATGCCCCGCGAGCACATCTCTGCTCTCTATGCATCGGTCGGAATCGCGCTAGTCTGGAGGAAACAGCCACGTTGCCCGCCGGCGGCGCTCGCGGCGGCGGCGGTCGGCCTCGGTATGGCGCTCCCGGCGGCCATCGACCTCTCGCCTGTCCTTGATCACGACCACGTCCGACCGGCCTGCGTAGAGACGCGTGAAGTGCTCGAAGAGCCGGTCTCTCGCAGGGCCGGTGACAATCAGTTCGTGAACGTCGTTTGCGAGTGGGTCGGCCATACATCGAAGTGTATTCCCGACGCCTCCAGAATCAATCCGCGCGGCCGATGGGACATCCGTCGCCGCACAGCAAGGACCGGGGGTGTGCGACGGGCGGCCCGAGGGCCGCCCGTCGCACACACGAACGAAGTGTCTCTCCGTCTCTTACATCATGCCCGGAGGCATGCCACCACCCGACATGCCGCCACCCTGGCCCGCGGGCTCAGGTTTGTCGGCGACGATGCACTCGGTGGTGAGGATGTTCTTGGCGATCGACGCCGCGTTCTGCAGCGCTGAACGGGTGACCATGGCGGGGTCGATGATGCCGGCCTTCACCATGTCCTCGTACTTGCCGGTGTCGGCATTGAGGCCCTGGCCCGCAGGCAGGTGCTTGACCTTGTCGACTACGACCGAACCCTCGAGCCCGGCGTTCTCGGCGATCTGCCGCAGGGGCTCTTCGAGCGCGCGCACGATGATCTGCTTGCCGGTGCGGAAGTCGACGTCGTCGGACTTCCTGTCGACCTTGATCGCGGGAACGGCGTTGACGAGCACCACACCGCCACCGGGGACGATGCCCTCCTCGAGGGCGGCACGCGTAGCGCTGAGCGCGTCCTCGACGCGGTGCTTGGTCTCCTTCATCTCCGTCTCGGTGGCCGCGCCGACCTTGACGACGGCGACGCCGCCGGCCAGCTTGGCGAGGCGCTCCTGGAGCTTCTCGCGGTCGAAGTCGGAATCGGTGGTCTCGATCTCGGCCTTGATCTGCTTGATGCGGCCCTTGATCGCGTCGGAGTCGCCGGCGCCGTCGATGATCGTCGTGTCGTCCTTCGTCACGACGACCTTGCGGGCGCGCCCGAGCTGAGTGGTCTGCGTGTTCTCAAGCTTGAGACCCAACTCCTCGGTGATCACCTCACCACCGGTGAGGATGGCGATGTCCTCGAGCATCCGCTTGCGGCGGTCGCCGAAGCCCGGTGCCTTGACGGCGACGCAGGTGAACGTGCCGCGCAGCTTGTTGACGACGATCGTCGCCAGTGCCTCGCCTTCGAGGTCTTCGGCGACGATCAGCAGTTGCTTGCCCTGCTGGATGACCTTCTCGAGCACCGGGAGCAGGTCCTGCACGGCGCCGATCTTCTGATTGGCGATGAGGATGTACGGATCTTCGAGCACGGCTTCCATGCGCTCGGCGTCGGTGATCATGTACGGCGACAGGTAGCCCTTGTCGAACTGCATGCCCTCGGTGAACTCGAGGTCCATGCCGAACGTGTTCGACTCCTCGACGTTGACGACGCCGTCCTTGCCGACCTTCTCGATCGCGTCGGCGATGACGTCACCGACGGCGCGGTCGCGCGCCGAAATGGTGGCGACGCGGGCGATGTCTTCCTTACCGGAGACTTCGCGCGACTGGCTCTTGATCGACGCGACGGCCTCATCGACAGCCGCCTCGATACCCCGCTTGATCGCCATCGGGTTACCGCCGGCGGCCACGTTGCGCAGACCTTCGCGGACGATCGCCTGCGCGAGCAGGGTCGCCGTCGTGGTGCCGTCGCCGGCGATGTCGTTGGTCTTGGTCGCGACCTCGCGGAGGAGCTGGGCGCCCTGGTTCTCGAAGACGTCCTCGAGCTCGATCTCGCGGGCGATGGTCACGCCGTCGTTGGTGATCGTCGGTGCGCCGAACTTCTTGTCGAGCACGACGTAGCGGCCCTTGGGGCCGAGGGTGATCTTCACTGCGTCGGCGAGTGCGTTGACGCCCCGTTCCAGAGCGCGTCGCGCCTCGTCGGCATACTTGAGTTCTTTAGCCACGTTTCGTCAGCCTCCGTTCTAAAGTACCTTCGCCAGGACCTCGCTGGCGCGTAGGATCAACACGTCGTCGCCATCCGACGTCTTGTACTCGGTGCCCGAGTACTTGCCATAGATGACCTTGTCCCCGACTTTGAGGTCCATCGGGATACGGTTCTTGCCTTCCTCGTCCCACTTGCCGTCGCCGGCGGCGATGACCTTGCCCTTCATCGGCTTCTCTTTGGCCGTGTCGGGGAGGACGATGCCACTGGCCGTCTTTTCTTCTTCCTCGACGGCCTTCACGATGACGCGGTCTTCGAGTGGCTTGAGCTTCATGCAGCAACCCTCCTTACTCATAAATCTGGCACTCGCATGGTGAGAGTGCCGGTTTCTTGCGGGATGCTATGTTATGGCCCATCCCGAAGCTTGTCAAACCGTCGGCCGGTGACGTTCTCAGGCACACGGCCGAGGCTGGCGGCAGGCGCGAACGGGTCGCTACGGCGCAGGGCAGCAGACGTGTAGAATGCCCGCATGAGGGTACTGATCCAACGCGTCGCGAGCGCCAGTGTGCGCGTCGAAGGACGGCCGGTGGCCGTCATCGACGCGGGCCTGCTGGCGCTCGTCGGTGTGACCCACGCGGACAGCGTCGAGACGGCGCGCAAGCTCGCCGTCAAGACAATCAAGCTGCGTCTCTTTGGCGACGAAGCCGGCCTGATGAACAAAGCGATCGGCGATGTCGGCGGCGAGGTGCTCGCCGTCGCGCAGTTCACGCTCTACGGCAACACCCGCAAGGGCAACCGACCGAGCTTCACCGACGCTGCCCGCCCCGAGCAGGGCGAGGAGGTCTATGAGGCGTTCGTGGAGGCCGTGCGCGCCGCCGGTGTGCCCGTGCACACGGGCGTCTTCGGCGCGCACATGCACGTCGAACTCGTCAACGACGGGCCGGTGACGATCCTGCTCGAGGGCTAGCGTCTGACCCGCGCCGGCGGCCGGCGCGTGACCGCTGGCGTCGCCCCCGCCACATCGTGCCGTCGACGTTCCGGAGGATCGTCCGGCGCTCTCACGCCACGTCCGGCGCCAGGCGCCAGAGGTCGATGCCGAGCTTCTCGTTCTCCGTATAGTCGATCGGGATCTCGACAACGACGGGCCCGTCGGCGGCGAACGCCCTCTGGAGAACGGCCGGCAGCTCGCCGGCGCTGCTCACACGCACGCCCTCGACGCCGAAGGCGCCGGCGAGGGCGACGAAATCGGGATTGCCGAAACGCGTACCGGAGATGCGGCCGTATCGCCGCATCTGATGCATCTCGATCAGCCCGTAACCGCCATCGACCCACACCAGAACGACGAACGGCAGCGCCAGACGGCGTGCCGTCTCCAGCTCCTGCACGTTCATCAGGAACCCGCCATCGCCGCAGATCGCCGCGACCTTGTGCCTGCCGCGACTGGCAAGCGACGCGGCGACGGCAGCCGGCAGGGCGAACCCCATCGCCGCGAATCCATTGCTGATGAGAACGGTGTTGGGCTCGGTCGCCTCCCAGAAGCGCGCCACCCAGAGCTTGTGGGCGCCGACATCGGAGATGAGCACGTCCTGCGCACCCATCGCCGCACGCAGGTCGCGCAACACCCGCTGCGGTTTGATCGGCGCGTCGTCATCGGCGCCGATGTCGAGCACCACGTCGAAGGCCTTCTTGTAGGGCGGCACGGAGTAGTGCTCGAGTCGCTTTCCCCTGAGCAGGCGACTCAGCTCACCGAGGGTGAGGCTGATGTCGCCGATCAGTTCGATTTCGGGCACGAAGTGCGCGTCGATCTCCGGCGTCATGGTGTCGACGCAGATGATCTTGAGATCGCCCGCGGGGTTCCAGGCGGACGGCGCCCATTCGACCAGGTCGTACCCGACGGCGACGACGAGGTCGACCGTGCCGAAGAAACCAGCCGGGTAGTTCTGCGCGCCCAGACCCGCAGTGAACAGGAAGTGCTCGTCGGCCGAGTCGATCACGCCCTTGCCCATGAACGTCGAGATAACGTGCAGTCCGGTCTCGTCACAGAAGTGCCGCAAGGCTGGCGACGCGCCCTGGCGGACGACTCCGTTGCCGACCAGCAGAACCGGCCGACGGGCATGCTGCAACAACTCGGCGGCGCGCTTCAGAGCAACGGTGTCGGGCTCCGTCACGGCGACGGGCGCCCTCTGCAAGCACCTGCCCGCGACCGGCGAAGCCATCACGCCGGCAGGCAGCTCGAGATGGGTGGCCCCGGGTTTCTCCGCGACCGCCACCGAGAACGCCTTGCGAACCGCTTCAGAGATCATCCGCGGATCGTGGACGCGTGCGTTCCACTTCGTCATCGGGCGCATCATCTCGACCGTGTCGATGAACTGGTGGGTCTCCTTGTACATGCCGGAGAGATTCACCTGGCCAGTGAACGCGACGACGGGCGAGTGGTCGAGGTTGGCGTCGGCGATGCCGGTGGCCAGGTTGGTCGCCCCCGGGCCGAGCGTCGCCAGGCAGACACCCGGTTTGCCGGTGAGCCGGCCCCAGGCGTTGGCCATGAACGCCGCACCCTGTTCGTGCCGGGTCGGGATGAACGTGATCTGTGACGAGCGGTCGAGCGCCTCGCTGACGTCGAGCGTCTCCTCGCCGGGGATGCCGAAGACGTACTCCACGCCTTCGCTCTCGAGGCAGCGGACCAAGAGGTCGGCGGCGAGCTGCGGGTGCTCCGCAGCCTCGTCGCCGAAACGCGACGCTGGTTTCGATGCGCGTGCCATTCTCTTCACGAGTGTATCAGGACGACACGGGCGGGCGCAGCGGACGTTAGCCGGACAGCACCGTCGCCGCATGCGCATCGAGCGCCAGAAAGTCGGGCCACTCGATCGCCGGGAGGTAGCCGGCGGCGAGACCGATCATCGCCGCATTGTCGGTGCAGAGCGAGAGCGGCGGCACGAAGAGCTCGATGCCGCCGCTCTCGCATGCCTCCGCCAGTGCCCGCCGCAGACCCGAGTTGGCGGCGACGCCGCCGCCGACGGCGACGCGACGGAGGCCTTCATCGCGAGCGCAGCGCAGGGTCTTGTCGACGAGCTGACGGACGATCGCCGCCTGATAGCTCGCAGCGATGTCGGCACGGTGCGCGGCGATCGCCTCCTCGCCCTGATCGCGCAGGTAGTACAGCAACGCCGTCTTGAGACCGCTGAAACTGAAGTCGACGCCCCGCGGCACGGCGCGCGGGAAGCGCGCGAAGCGCGCGTCGCCGGCTGCGGCCAGACGGTCGAGTTCGACGCCGCCCGGGTAGCCGAGGCCGAGCAGCCGGGCGCCCTTGTCGAAGGCCTCGCCGGCGGCATCATCGACAGTGCGCCCCGCAAGCCGAAAGGCGACGCCTTCGTTGACGACGGCGACGAGCGTGTGACCACCGCTGGCCACCAAGCAGACGAAGGGCGCTTGGACGCCGATCGCGTAGTTTGCGGCGATGTGCCCTTGGAGGTGGTCGACCGGGATCATCGGCAGGCGGCGGCGATAGGCGATCGCCTTCGCCGCCGCCAGGCCGACGAGCAAGGCACCGATGAGGCCGGGGCCGACGGTGACGGCCACGGCGGCGATCTCATCCCAGCCGAGGCCGGCGACGCCGAGCGCCTCGGCGACGACCACGTTGACGAGCTCCGTGTGACGCCGCGCGGCGACTTCGGGGACGATGCCGCCGAACTGCGCGTGCAATGCGTTCTGCGACGACACGATCGACGCCAGTACGGAGCCGCCGGCGACCACGGCGGCGCTGGTGTCGTCGCACGACGTCTCGATGCAGAGGACCGGGCCGCGGGCGACCGTGGTGACCGGCCCCTTCACGCGAACTCGCCCTCCCAGTCCTTCCACATGATCACCGCGTCCTCTTTGTCGTCGGGGTAGTACTTAGGGCGCACGCCGCTGGCGATGAAGCCGAAGCTACGGTACAGCTCGATCGCGGCTTCGTTGGAGACCCTGACCTCGAGTGTGTGGCCGCGGTGTTCGGACTGCTCGGTGATCGCGAAGTACGCCTCGATGAGCTCGGAGGCGACGTGGTCGCGGCGGTGGGGTACGTCGACGGCGATGTTCATGATGTGCCACACGTCGACGAAGCTGTCGGCGATGAGGTAGGCGGCAAGAACGCCCTCGATCTCGCAGACGAGGAGGATCGACGTCGACCGCCGCAGCTGGCCCATGAAAAGGTCGGTCGACCACGGGACGGTGAACGTCGCTCGCTCGATCGCGGCGACGCGGTCGATGTCGCTGAAGGTCATCGGGCGGATGACGCGCGCGGCCACGGGTCAGCCTCTCGCCGTCCAGCGCACGGCGTCCGGCGCGCGACCGTAGATTGGCAGCACATCGGCAAGACCCTCGACTCTGCCCGGCACGCCGCCGAGCCAGGCACGTGCGACCATCGTCGCCGTCGGGCCGACAACGTCACGATCGAGACGAACCGCTACCGGAATCGATTCCGCGTAGAGCAACGCGCCGTCGCCGCCGACGATGGCATCCGGCCAGTTCGATAGATACGCGGCGATGTCGGCGGCGCGCACGACTGCCGGCGCCTCCTCGACCGGCGCCGGCAAGCCTGCGCGCAGCGCGTAGCACGCCGCGAAGACCTCCTTGCGGCGCCCGTCGACGAGCGCCACGACGTGGCCGACCGCCACACGGTCGACAGGCGCGCTCGCCCGACTGCCTGCGGCGAGCGCCCAGGCGAGTGCGCCGAGCGTCGGCACGCCGACGAGGCGCACGCCGTCGCCGGCCTGGGCGAGGGCGCGCGCCGTGGCGATGCCGATGCGCATGCCCGTGTACGACCCCGGACCGAGACCGACGGCGATCGTCTCGACATCATCCAGTTCGACCGCCGCCGCGCGCAGCACCGCGTGCACACCCGGCAGCAGGCGCTGCGTGTGCGCCGGACCCTCGCGCTCGATCGACTCCGCCAGCACGGCACCGTCGTCGGCGACCAAAGCGACGGAGCAGGCGACGGTCGCCGTCTCCAGTGCGAGGATCACTCGCGTGCCTCCATCGCCATGCCCGCCGCCGCAAGCGCGACGCGCAGACGGCGTTCGACCGCAGGCGCGGCGCGCACCTCGGCGCGCCGGCTCGCGCGCGTATCGTGGGCGAGGCGGATGTCGAGATCGGCGGGCGGCAGCTCCGCTGCGCCCGCCTCCGGCCACTCCACGAAGGTGATCGCCTCTCCGAAGTAGTCCTCCCAAGCAAAGAGTTCCACATCGGCGCCGGGGTGAAGCCGGTACAGATCGAGGTGGTGGAGCCGGAGGCCGCCGCGACCCGTGTAGCTTTGCGCAAGCGTGAACGACGGACTGGCGACGACGCCGCGCACGCCGAAGGCGCGCAGCGCGGCGCGGACCAGCGTCGTCTTGCCGGTGCCCAGCTCGCCGGCCAGCGTGACGAGCGCCGGCGGCCGCAGAAGCGTGGCCAGCGAACGGCCGAAACGCCGCGTCACCGCCGGCGACGAGAGCGCCAGGGCGATCACGCTCAGAAGAGGCCGAGTTGCTCGGCGGATGACGGCGCCGCGACCGGCTCGGTCGCCGGCGGCGGCCCGAGCTCCGCTGCCGAGGGCGCCACGACCGGCTCAGCCGCCGTCAGCGGCAGCGCCGGCGCGGTCAGCTGCGCGTCGGCCGGCGCTCCGGCAAGCTCCGGCGCCGCCTCAGCGACACTCTCGTCGGCGAGCAGCGCCGGCAGACGCGCGAAGTCCTCTCTCAGCGTCGTCAGCATCGCCGGCGTGTAGAGCGCCGCCGCGGGATGGAAGATCGGGAAGAGCGTGGCCACGTGACCGCCGAGCTCGTGGCGCTGCGGTCTGCCATGCACCTTGGTGATCCCCGTGACCGGGTCTCCCGACAGGAGTTTGGTGGCAAAGTTGCCCAGCGTACAGATCACGCGCGGCTTGATCAACGCGATCTGCCGCCAGAGATACGGTTGGCAGGCTTCGATCTCTCCCGGCTGCGGATCGCGGTTGTTGGGCGGCCGCGACTTGAGCACGTTGGCGATGAAGACCTGCTCGCGGGTGAGACCGATCGCGCCCAACAACTCCTCGAGCAGCTTGCCGGCGGCGCCGACGAACGGACGTCCCTGCTGGTCCTCGTGATAGCCGGGCGCCTCGCCGACGAACATCAACCGCGCCCGCGGATCGCCCTCACCGAACACGGCGCGGGTGCGCGTCTTGTGGAGGTCGCAGAGCGTGCATGCCTCGACCTCGCGGCGCAGGGCCTCGAGGGCACTCAGGCTGTCGGGCTCAGTTGCAGGTGGCACAGGAGGAACTCGCGCAGGACGAGCAGCTCTTGGTGGCTCCCTTGCCGCCCATG
>Ga0207931_1000185_pt1 | contig 23898 bp, 21 predicted proteins | sample NGESurdeep092012_2_FD_184478 | JGI IMG/M metagenome (GOLD analysis project Ga0207931, IMG submission 184478) | Arctic peat soil microbial communities from Barrow, Alaska - NGEE Surface sample 415-1 deep-092012 (SPAdes) | ecosystem: Environmental > Terrestrial > Soil > Wetlands > Peat ...
CGCCCCGGCGGCGGCGAGCGACAGCGGCAGGAGCAGAATGGCAATCGCCAGGCGCAGCGGGTCGCGGATGCGGCGGTACTGCGCCCCGCCGTCCCTTACTTCGATGAAGCCCAGCGGCGCGGCCTGCACGCCGCCGCCCCCACCCCAGCCATCCTGAGCCTTCGCGTTCCGTCCGCCGCCCCCGCCGCCGAACCCCCAGCGCACGCGCGCCACCGGGATCACCGTCACGCCATCGCGTTCCACAGGCGTGCCGAACACCGCGCTCGCCGCGGCATTGGCGCCGAGGCTCTCCGCCAGTCGCGTGAGGCCGTCCTCGGCCGCGTCCGCGCGGGCTTCCTTCTCGGCGTCGTCAAGGGTGTCTGCCATGGTCCCTCCTCGCTTCATGACCGCTCTGCCGCGGCCACAATTGTCCACAGCAAGGTGTGTACCCGGCTGGGAGGAGAAGAAGCCTGAGAGGCAGACGTCGGCCAAGCCCGTACGCGGCAGGGGCGCCGCGGCCCTCAGGCCGCGGCGCCCCGCTGAAGACTGGCTCCTCGGGTAGGACTCGAACCTACAACCCTTCGGTTAACAGCCGAATGCTCTACCAATTGAGCTACCGAGGACCGCTCTGGAGGCAAGATTATAGGCCAGGGCACGCCCTCGGACAAACACGCCGCGCCTGCCGGGAGGCCAACGTTGGATGTTAGCGCCCGGTCGGCTAGTGTGCATCGTACGACTTACTCGGGCTCGGTATCGGCCGATGCCCTCGACGTCAAGGAGGCGTGCCCATGGTCGTCCTACCAGATTCCCCGCTGTCGCTCTGGTTGGACCAAGGCGGCCCGGTTGAGCCGGAAGTCCCCCTGAGGGGCGACCTTGACGTCGACGTGGCGATCATCGGCGGCGGCCTCACCGGTTTCGCCACCGCCTGTGAGCTTCGCCGCGCGGAGCCCTCGGCAAGCGTCGCCGTCCTCGAGGCCAAGACCGCCGCCTACGGGGCCAGCGGCCGCAACGGTTCTTTTGCGATGACGGTGGTCGGCCTGGGCTTGGGTACGACCGCGCTCGTGCGCGGCAAGAAGTTCCTCGCCCGCGCGCACGCCTACATGGAGCGTTGCGTCGACGAGCTCGAGCGCTTCATCGACGACGAACAGCTCGACTGCGACAAGATCCGCCCGGGGTTCCTGCGCGTAGCGACCACGCCGGGCTACGTGAAGCGGCTGAAGGGGCAGGTCGCGCTCATGCAGTCGCTGGGCTTCGACGGCATCACGTGGCTCGACGCCGACGAGACGAAGGCCATGGTCTCGTCCCCGCGCTACCTCGGCGCACTGTGGGAACCGCGCCTGCTCCTGATCGACCCCGCCAAGCTCGTACGCGAGGAGAAGCGCCTGGCCCTGCGGCTCGGCGCCCGCGTCTTCGAGAACACGCCGGTGCTGGCTGTTGCCACTTCGGCGGCGTTCGGCGCCCCCGCCGATGGCTTCCGGCTGCTGACGCCCGGAGGCTCGGTAACCGCCGGGCGACTCGTGTTCGCCACGAACGCCTACTCGCACCTGTTCCCCGACCTGGCACGCAAGCAGGTGCCGGCCTTCACGTACATGATCGCCACCGAGCCGCTGAGCGACGAGCAGCTCGCGTCGATCGGGTGGGAGGGCCGACAGGGGCTCGAGGACGCGCGGAACCTCATCCACTACTACCGGCTCACGCCGGACCGCCGCCTCGTGATGGGTGGCGGGCCGGTAGGACTCAAGGCCAGCAACGACCTGGGCCGCGACAGCGACGAAGACGCCTGGCGGCACCTCGAGGAGCACATCCATTGGCTGTGGCCGCACCTCGACGGCCTGCGTGTCACACACAAGTGGGGCGGTCCCTTCTCGGTGACGTTGGACCTCACGCCGGCCCTTGGGTACGTCGGCGAAGGCCGGCGTGCCGTCTACAGCCTGGGGTGCATCGGCCACGGGGTGGCCATGAGCTACCTCAATGGAAGAGTGCTCGCGGAGCTGCTGCTGCGGCCCGATCGGCCGCCACAGCAGGAGTGCCCGTTCGTGAACCGACGGGTGCTGCCGTGGCCACGAGAGCCCCTCGCCACAGTGACCAAGCATGCGCTGCGCGACTACCTGCGCGTCGAGGACGCGTTCTACGAACGAGGGTCGGCGCGTCGCTGAGCGGCGCAGCTCTCGCGGCGCCTCTGAGCGATGCCGCGGCGTGCAGCATGGGCTTCAGTGCCAGCGCGGCTCCACCCACCAGCCGTGCGGCACGCCGTAGGCCTCCGAGCCCACAGTCTCGTGGCTGCGCAAGCCGTGCCGGGCCTCGTAGGTCAGCTTGGCCTCGAGGCGGCCATGAAGCTCCTCGAAACGCGGCCGCCAGTAGCTCTTGTCGCCGGGCGGCAAGTCGGCCAGCTCGCGGCTGGCGACCACGGCGGTGGCGGCCGGCTGCGCCTCCACCGCATCCTTCCACCACGCCTGGTTCACGATCCGTGTGCCGAAGCGCTGTGCAGGCGCGTCCACGTCGGCTGCAGGCTCGCCGGCGGGCAGATACGCCCACGACTGCGCCTGCAGGCGCACCGAGGTATTGGGGACGGCGTCGACAAAGCGCTCCAGCGCATCGAGCGTCTCCGCCGCTGTCACCCTGGTCTCGCCTGGCTGGTTGAAGGTGAAGGAGGCCACAGTGGCCAGCCCTTTGGCATTGGCGTACTCCAGCAGATCGAGAGTGTGCTCCACGGTCTTTCGTGGCTGCGGCGCCTGCCCGGTCCGCGCCAGCAGCTCGCGCGAGAGCGTGCCCGCGTCGAGGCGCAGACGAAGGCGCGCCTGGTAGAGCTTGTCGATGTCCAGGCGCACGAGGGCGTCCGGCTTGCCGCACACGCTGAGAGCCAGGTCTCGCCGGTCGGCCGCGGCCAGCCGATCGAGCATGAGCCGACGCCAGACGGCGTCGTATCCGAAGGCCGGGTCGAGGACGTCGATGCGCGCAGGCTCGAGAGCCGCAAGCTCACCAAGCAGACCCAGCGCCACGTCCGGCGGATACGCATGCCAGCCGCCCCCGCCGGGGCGAAGCAGGCAGGCCGGAGCGTTGTACGGGCAGCCGCGGCTCAGGAACACGCCCAGCTCCGGCAGGCCGGCGGCGGCGTAAGGGTAGGCTGCGAAGTCGGGCAGGTGGTCCGCGTCGAGCGGCAACGGCGTGCCCTCGAGGAAGCGGCAAGAGCCGGTCTCGCGCCGGCCGCCGGCCACCTCCCGGGCGATGGTGAGCACGGCCGACTCCGCTTCGCCGACGACCAGCCAGTCGAATGGGGCGCCGGCGTCGCTGAAGTCGTCCGGGCGCACCGAGACGTGGTAGCCAAAGGCGGCGATCACCGACGAGGGGTGGAGCCGCCGCACTCGACCCGCGACGGCCATGGCGGCGCTGAACTGCAGCGCGGACCAGCAGGAGATGGCGACGAGGTCGACCGGTCCTTCTGCGAGCAGCTCGTCCGCGCGCGTCAGGAAGCGGGCGCGGGATGTTTCGTCTTCGGGGTTGCCGCACTCGACCTCGAGGTCGAGCACGTCGACGGGGAAACCCGCGCGGAGCAGCTCGGTGGAGAGGCCGACGAGCTCAGGCTTGACGCGCGGCCCGTCCGCCCAGCGTCCTCCGTCCAGCGAGCCCGGGAACACCAGCAGGACGCGTGTCTTCTCCATCGTCACCCCCGTCTGACAGCGCGGCCCCGGGGCCGCGCACCTAGTTCGGCTGCCACTGCGAGATGACCGCAACGCGCGCACCCCGCGTCGAGCCACCTGCGGCACTCATTCGAGAAAGTCGCGCAGGCGCTGCGAGTCGCGGTACGCCTTGAGCTTGGCCAGTGTCTTGGCCTCGATCTGACGGATGCGCTCGCGCGTGACGCCGAACTTCTGCCCCACTTCTTCCAAGGTGCGCGGATGCTCGCCCTTGAGACCGAAGCGGAGCTCGATGACCTTGCGCTCACGGTGCGTCAGCGTGCCAAGGACGTTGTTGAGCTCTTCCTTCTGCATGATCTCGCTGACGGCCTCGACCGGCATCGTCGCGTCCTCGTCCTCGATGAAGTCGCCGAGCTGGGAGTCCTCTTCCTCGCCGATGGGCGTCTCGAGGCTCACCGGCTCCTGGCTGATCTTGAGGACCTCGCGCACCTTCTGCGGGCTGGTGCCCATCTCGGTGGCGATCTCCTCCGGCGTGGGCTCGCGACCGATGTCCTGCAGGAGCTGACGCTGCACGCGGATCAGCTTGTTGATGGTCTCGACCATGTGCACGGGGACGCGGATGGTGCGCGCCTGGTCGGCGATGGCGCGGGTGATGGCCTGGCGGATCCACCAGGTGGCGTAGGTGCTGAACTTGTAGCCCTTGCGGTAGTCGAACTTCTCGACCGCGCGGATGAGGCCCAGGTTGCCCTCCTGGATGAGGTCGAGGAACAGCATGCCGCGGCCTACGTAGCGCTTGGCGATCGACACCACGAGGCGCAGGTTGGCCTCGATGAGCTTGCGCTTGGCGTCCATGTCACGGCGCTCGATGCGCTTGGCCAGCGAGACTTCCTCTTCGGCGGTGAGCAGCGGCACCTTGCCGATCTCCTTGAGGTACATGCGCACCGGGTCGTTGGTGGGCGTCTTCACCGAGAGGTCGAGCTTGGGAATGACCTCTTCCTCGGGCTTCGCCTCGGGGCCCTCGGCGACCGCCGGCGCATCGCCCTCGATGATGTCGATGCCGAGGTCGGCGAACAGGTTGTAGATGCCGTCGATCTGGTCGGGGGTGAGCTCGATGTCCTGCAGCGCCTCTGCGACGTGGTCGCTGGTCAGGTAGCCCTGCTCGTGACCCTCCTCGACGAGCGCGCGGACCTCATCGATGGCGAGCTCCGCGGACTCGGTGGGCTTGCTCTTGTCTTCTGCGAAGTCGGTCAACTCTCTCGTCCCCTACCCTTCGTCGGGCTCTTCCTGCACCGGGATAGAGCGAAGAGCCTCCCGCAGCCTGCGGCGCACGGCCTGCAGACTCGCCAGCTCCTGGGCTTGCTTTCCGGTATCGTCGGTCTTCATGGTGAGCTTGAGCCTCGCGATGAGACGGCTCACCTGCGCATCCTGCAGCCGCAGGAACAGCTCGTCGACCACAGAGTCCGAGAAATGCTCGCGACCGGCGAGCACCACGATCTCCGCACGTGCCTCGTCGGCGTCCTGGACCAGCCCCTCGTTCTCGGCGGTTTGCAGGGTATTCCCTACCTTCTTGCGAGCCAATCGCGCCTTCACGGAACGTAACGCGGCGCGCGTCTCGGCGGTGGCGAAAAAGCCCTCGTCGACTCCCGCCAGGACCTCGCGGCCCTTCGCCGGACGCGCCAGGCAGCCGGCGAGAAAACGCACCTCGAGCTCGTGCGCGCCACCGACCACGGCCGCCGTGCCGCCGCCGTGTGGCGGAGTGCGGCGGTCCTCCGCGGCGGCGCCCCCCCGAGCGGCAGGACGCCCGCTGCCGGACAGCAGGTAGCGCACGCTCTCGTCCGAGAGCTGCAGACGATCCGCGATGTACCGCAGCTCTTCGTCGCGTTCGATCGGCGTCGCTGCCTCGGAGAGGACCCCCTCGAGTTGCGCAAATGCGCGTGCCCTTCCGTCGGGCTTGTCGAGATCGTGAGTCGCAAGCGCCAAGCGGACGTGGAATTGTAGCAGCGTCTGCGCTTCGGCCGCAAGCCGGCGAAATCCGTCGCCGCCGGCTCCCGACAGGACGTAGTCCGCAGGGTCGAAACCGTCGGGGACACGCACGACGTGGAGCGACAAGCTCATCCTGCGGCCGAGCGTGAGGGCACGTTTCATCGCGCCGATGCCGGCCGCGTCGGCGTCGAAGCACAGGTAGAGGTTCTTGGTCAGCCGGGAGAGCCGCTTGAGCTGCTGCTCGGTGAGCGCCGTCCCCATGCTGGCCACCACGTTGTGCACTCCGGCCTGCACCAGCGCCAGCACATCGGTGTAGCCCTCCACGACGTAGACCCGATCTTCCTTGCCCGCGGCGGCCTTGGCCGCGTGGATACCGAAGACCGCCTCGCTCTTGTGGTAGAGCGGCGTCTCGGGGGAGTTGAGGTACTTGGGCTTCTCGTCGCCCATGGTGCGCGCGCCGAAGCCGAGCGTGCGCCCGCGGTCGTCGGCGAGGGGGAACATGATGCGCCCGCGGAAGCGGTCGTAGGGGCGTCCGCCCTTACCCGGAATGACGAGCCCCGCAGCGAGAAGCTCCTCCTCGCTGAACTTCCTGGACCGCGCTGCGTCGCGCAGCTTGTCCCAGCCCGGCAGGCTGAAGCCCAGACGGAATTGGTGACAGATGTCCTCGGCCAGGCCGCGCTGCGCGAGGTACTCGCGAGCCGGCGCGGCCGCCTGGGAATCGTGCAGTACACGCTCGAAATACTGGGTGGCCTGCTCCAACAGAGCATGCAGGCGCTCGCGGCGCCGGCGCTCCGCGTCGCCGCGGGCGCTGGACTCTTCGTACTCCAGGGCGATGCCGTACTTGTCGGCGAGGTACTCGACTGCGGCGGCGAAGTCGAGGTTCTCCTTCTGCTGCACGAAGCCGAAGAGGTTGCCGCCGGCGCCGCAGCCGAAGCAGTAGTACAGCTTCTCGGTGGGATTCACCGAGAACGAGGGCGTGCGCTCCTCGTGGAACGGGCACAGGCCGCTGTAGTTGGCGCCGGCCTTGCGCAGCTCGGTGTACTGGCCGACGATCTCCACCATGTCGGCGACGGCCTGTACCTGCTCGATGCTGGTGCGGGCGATGAGCGGCATCAGACGCCGTCCTTGCCGCCTGAGGCAGGCGGGCGCGGCGACGGCGGGCGAGGAGGGCGCTTCGCGGCTTGCGTGCGCGTCTGCTCCTGGCCGGCCAGAAGACCCATGCTGGCGGCCAGGCGCCGACGCTGCTTCTTCGGCGGGCGCGGCAGACGCTCGTGGTACTGCCAGTGGTAGTCCAGACGGTCGTAGGACCAGATCAAGAGCACCACGAGCGCGAACATCCAGACGAGGTAGAAGACGGCGAACAGCGTCCACGCCTCGAGAGACGTGGTGTCTCGGGCCGGACTGACGCCGGGGGGCTGGATAGGGGGCAGGCGCAGCCAGCCGAGGCCGAACGTGACCGTCGCAGGGACCAGGACCAGCACGATGAGCCCCACAGGGACGAGAATAATGAGAAGACGACGGCGGTCCATCGCCTCAGGCCGTTGTCCTGAGGAAGCGAGCCATGAGCATCTCGTCATGATACCGCCCGGCCCGGGCGTACTGCGCGCGGCGCAGCCCCTCGCGCGCGAACCCGTGCCGCTCGTAGAAGCGGACGGCGCGCAGATTCTCGGGGAACACGCCCAGCGTGAGCTTGCTTACCCCGCTGGCCGCAGCCCAGCCGGCGGCCGCCTCCAGCAACTCTCCGCCGACGCCGAGGCCGCGCCACTCCCGGGCGACCGACATACCGACCACGGCGACATGGCCCGAGCAGGCGTGCGGGTCGGGATGCAGGAAGAGATCGCCCACCAGCTCCGGACCGGTCGTGGCCGCCAGGATAAGCGCCCGCGGATCGACCAGCGCATCGGCGATACGCCGGCGCCAGACGCCGGCGGTGAACTGGCCGGGGACCATGAGCAGCGTCGCCTCGGGCTCGGCGGAGACGCCGTCGAGCAGGCGCACGAGCGGGCGCGAGTCACGCGTGCACGCCGTGCGCACGCGCAGCTCGCGCCCGTCCGTCAGCGTCGTCGCTATCTCGGCGCCGAGCTTGGCCACGCGGCGGCGCCGGCCTACTTCTCCAGCTCGACAGCACTGCGTTCTTCGAGCGCCGCCTGCGCGGCGGCCAGGCGCGCCACCGGGATGCGGAACGGCGAGCAGGAGACGTAGTTCATGCCGGCGCGATGGCAGAACTTGACGCTCTCTGGGTCGCCGCCGTGCTCGCCGCAGATGCCCACCTTGAGGTCCGGCAGCGTACTGCGCCCCCTCTGGATGCCCATCTCGACCAGCTGGCCGACGCCGTCCTGGTCCAGCGTCGCGAACGGATCGGCCGGCCAGATATCCTTTTCCTCGCTGAGGTAGAGCGGCATGAACTTGCCGGCATCGTCGCGGCTCACGCCAAAGGCCATCTGCGTGAGGTCGTTGGTGCCGAAGCTGAAGAACTCCGCGACTTCGGCGATCCGGTCGGCGGTGAGCGCCGCGCGCGGGATCTCGATCATCGTGCCCACCAGGTAGTCCACGGTGACGTCCTGCTCGGCGAAGACCTGCTCGGCCACCAGCCGCACCACGGCCACCTGGTCCTCGAGCTCCTTCTTGATGCCCACCAGCGGGATCATGATCTCGGGGTGGACGTCGACGCCTTCCTTCTTGACGATGCAGGCGGCCTCGAGGATGGCGCGTGCCTGCATAGCCGTGATCTCGGGGTAGGCGACGCCCAGGCGGCAGCCGCGGTGGCCGAGCATGGGGTTGGCTTCCTGAAGGTCCTCGACCTTGGCCGCGATCTGCTCCGCCGTGACGTCCATGGCCGCCGCGACCTCCTGCTGCTCGGCGGCGGTGTGCGGCATGAACTCGTGCAGCGGCGGGTCGAGCGTGCGGATGGTCACGGGGAGCTCGCCCATCGCGCGGAAGATGCCTTCGAAGTCGCCCCGCTGCATCGGCAGCAGCTTGGCGAGCGCCTTCTCGCGGTCCGCCTTGTCCGCCGCGAGTATCATCTCGCGCACCGCCGTGATGCGCTCGCCGCCGAAGAACATGTGCTCGGTGCGGCAGAGGCCGATGCCCTGGGCGCCGAACTTGATGGCGTTGGCGCTCTGGTCGGGCTGGTCGGCGTTGGCGCGCACGAGGAGCTTTCGCTCGGCGTCGGCCCACTTCATCATGTCGTCGTAGTACTTGAACGTCTGCGCGTCCTCGGCCTTGAGGGAGTCCTCGAGGAGCACCTGCAGTACTTCGCTGGGGCGCGTCTCGAGCTGGCCGACGATGACCTCGCCGGTGAAGCCGTCGATGGAGAGCCAGTCGCCCTCCTTCACCACCTTGTCACCCACGGTGACGGTGCGCGCCTTGTAGTCGATGTCGAGCGCCTCGCAGCCCACGACGCAGACCTTGCCCATCTGGCGGGCGACCAGCGCGGCGTGGCTGGTCATGCCGCCGCGCGCCGTAAGGATGCCCTCACTCACGGTCATGCCGCGGATGTCGTCGGGGCTCGTCTCGAGGCGCACCAGCAGCACCCGCTTGCCGGCGGTCTTCATGGTGTCGGCGTCGGCGGCGTTGAAGGCCACCTGGCCGGCGGCGGCGCCGGGGCCGGCGGCCAGGCCCTTGGCCAGGACCCGGCCCTCCTCGACCGCGCTGCTCCGGCTCTCGGGCGAGAAGATGGGCCGCAACAGCTGATTGAGCTGCTCCGGCTCGACGCGCATGAGCGCCTCCTGCGGCGTGATCATGCCGGCCTCGCACATCTCGACGGCGATGCGGATGGCTGCCAGGCCCGTGCGCTTGCCGTTGCGCGTCTGCAGCATGAAGAGGCGGCCTTTCTCGACCGTGAACTCGAAGTCCTGCATGTCGCGCAGCTCGCGCTCAAGGGTCTGGCGTACCTCGAGAAGCTGCTCGAAGGCGGGCGGGAAGACCTCGGCGAGTTCGCTCACGGGGCGCGGCGTGCGTACGCCGGCGACCACGTCCTCGCCCTGTGCGTTGACCAGGAACTCGCCGTAAAAGACGTCCTCGCCGCTGGCCGGGTTGCGGGTGAACGCCACACCGGTACCGGATTCGTCGCCGGTGTTGCCGTAGACCATCGTCTGGACGTTGACCGCGGTGCCCCAGTCGTCGGGAATGTGGTAGAGGCGACGATAGGCCACGGCGCGGTCGTTGCCCCAGCTGCCGAAGACCGCGGTGATGGCGCCCCACAGTTGCTGCAGCGGGTCGTCGGGGAAGTCGTTGCCGGTGCGCTCCTTGACGACGGCCTTGAAGCTTGCCACGAGGGCCTTGAGATCGTCGGCGTCCAAGTCGGTGTCCACCTTGGCGCCCTTGGCCTCCTTGGCCGCTTCGAGGATCTCCTCGAACGGGTCGCGCTCGTCTTCGTTCTCCGGCTTGCAGCCGAGCACGACGTCGCCGTACATGGAAACGAAGCGGCGGTAGCAGTCGTAGGCGAAGCGTGGGTTGCCGGTGTCGGCGATGACGCCTTCCACCGTGGTGTCGTTGAGGCCCAGGTTGAGGATGGTGTCCATCATCCCCGGCATGCTGGCGCGAGCGCCCGAGCGGACCGAGAGAAGCAGCGGGTCGGCGGCGTCGTCGAAGCTCTTGCCGGTATCCTCCTCCAGGGACGCGAGGGCCGCCTTGACCTCGTCCTCGAAGCCGTCCGGGTAGCCGCCGGTGGCCGAGTAGTGGTTGCAGACTTCGGTCGTGAGCGTAAAGCCGGGCGGCACCGGCAAGCCGATGCTCGTCATCTCGGCGAGGTTGGCTCCCTTGCCTCCGAGGAGGTCCTTCATCTCCTTGTTGCCCTCGCTGAACCGGTAGACGTTCTTGCTCGCCATCAGACCCTCCTCGGTGAAGTTTTTGTCGTCATGCCTGCGTCAGCGGCAGGCGGCTGAATTCGCCGATCTGGCCGATGATACCGGTTACGGCGGCCAGCTGCGCGAGCCGGTTGGCACGCACGGCCGCGTCGGGGTCCATCACCAGAACGGCGTCGAAGTAGCGGTCGACGGCCGGGCGCAGGCCGGCCGCTTCCTTGACGGCGCTCTCCAGCTCGAGATGAGCCAGCGCCTCGAGCAGCGGCCCGCGCGCAGCCTCGTAGGCCGTCGCCAGCTCACGCTCGGCGTCGTCGGTGAACAGCGCCGGGTCCACGGAGCGCGACCCGGCAGCCTCGTCGTTCGCCGCCAGCGCCGCACAGCGGTTGAAGACCGTCACCGCGTCCTCGAAGAAGTCCCGGTCGGCCAGGGCGGCGAAGGCACGGGCGCGCGCCGCCAGCGCCGGCACATCCCCGGCGCGAGCGGCCAGCGCCGCCTCGACGCTGGGGAACGGCAGACCCTCCGCGAGCAGCAGGACCTGCAGGCGCTCGCGCACGAAGGCGGCGATCTCGGCGAGGATGACCGTCCGGCGCTCGTCGCTGAGCCCCTCGATCCCCTGGATCTCGAACTGGTCGATCGCGGAGGCCAGCAGTCCGGCCACCGGGAAGCGCAGGCTGTACTCGAGCGCGATGCGCACGATGCCCATCGCCGCGCGGCGCAGACCGTAGGGGTCGCGGGAGCCCGACGGCTTCTGGCCGGCGACCCACGCACCGACGATGTTGTCGGTCTTGTCGGCCACGGCAAGGAGGGCACCGGCCAGAGTACTCGGCAGCGGCGCCGTAGCGGACAGCGGCCGGTGATGCTCGCCCACCGCCGTGGCTACGGACTCGCCCAGGCCCCCGGATGCTGCGTAGATACCGCCCATCACGCCTTGCAGCACGGGGAACTCGATGACCACGTGGCTCACGAGGTCGGCCTTGGCCAGGCGCGCGGCGAAGCGCAGCGTCTCAGCCAGTGGAGCCGCGGAACCGTTGCCGCCGGTGTGCGCGCCCGTGGCGCCGGGTCCGGCCACCAGCCCGGCCACCAGCCCCTGCAGGCGCTGCGCCTTCTCCGCCAGCGAGCCGAGCTTCTCGTGGAAAACCACGTCGCCGAGGCGGTCGGCCATCGTGTCGAGGCCCTCGGCGACGTCGCGGTCGTAGGCGAACTCGGCGTCGTCGAGCCGGCCGTCCAGCACGCGCTCGTTGCCACGCGTGACCAGTTCGGCCGCACCGGGATCCGCGTTGCTGACATACAGGAACGCCGGCAGAAGGCGGCCGTCGCCGTCGCGCAGCGGGAAGTAGCGCTGGTGACTCTGCATGGCGGTGACCAGCACCTCATCGGGAAGCCGCAGGTGGATCTCGGCGATCGCGCCGCGGGCCACGCTGGGCCACTCCGCCAGGTAGACGGCCTCCGCGAGCACGCCACCTGGGTCCGACCACGCCCCGCCCAACTCGGCGGCGTGCGCATCCAGGCCTTCCGTGATGAGTCGCCGACGCTCGTGCTGCGAGGCGATCACGCTCTGCTCGGCGAGGTGCTTCTCGTAGTGCCCGGCCTTGTCGATGATGACGGGCGCGCCCAGCACGCGGTGACCCTGGGTGACGTCGCCGATGGGCAGACCATAGAAAGACCCTTCCACGGTCCTGCCGCCGAGCTTGCACGCCAGCCAGCGGATGGGCCGCGAGAAGCGCAGGTACTCGGCCGCCCCGGCGGGCCGCCTGCCCCAGCGCATGCCGCGCGGGATCTGCAGGCCGGTGATGAGACGGGCTACGATGTCCGGGAGCACATCGGCTGCGTCGAGCCGCTCGGCCTCGACCCTGACCACGGCGAACTCGGTCCCCTCGACGACCTCGCGGCGCACATCCTCGGGCCGGGCGCCACGGGAGCGAGCGAAACCCTGCCCGGCCTCAGTGAGAGCACCCTCGACGTCGTAGGCGGTCTCGGCCTTGGGACCGCGGAAATCGTCGATCCTCGCCGTCTGCCGGTCGGGCACGCCGGCGACGAGCACGGCGATGCGCCGCGGCGATACCAGCACCCGGAGGTCGGCGGCGCCGGACTCCAAGAGGCGCTCCTTCTCGAGCAGCTTCCGAATCAGCCCCGCCGCCCCGGCGCTGCCCTCGATCTGGCGGACCACCGACTCACAGACTCTGTACGGCAGCTCTTCGCAGCCGATCTCGATGAGGAGCATGCTCATGCGGTGCCTGCCGCGGGAGTGGCTTCGCCGCCGGCGCCCTCGCGACCGTCGCCCACGACCTCCAGGTAGAGGCTGGCGACCTTGCGCGCCAGGTCCCGAACACGACCGATGTGCATCGTGCGGTCGGTGACGCTGATCACGCGACGAGCGTCGAGCATGTTGAAGGCGTGGCTGCACTTGAGCACGTGGTCGTAGGCGGGCACGGGCAGCCGCGCCGCTAGGCAGCGCTCCGCCTCGGCCTCATACTCACGGAAGTGACGGTACAGCATCTCCGTGTCCGCCACTTCGAAGCTGTAGCGGCTGAACTCACGCTCGTTCTCCTGGTAGACGTCGCCGTAGGTGACGGTCACCGTCTCACCGTCTTCGTCCCACTGCGACCACACGAGGTCGTAGACGCTGTCCACGCCCTGCAGGTACATGGCGAGGCGCTCCAGACCGTAGGTGAGTTCGACGGTGATCGGGTCGAGGTCGAAGCCGCCCAGCTGCTGGAAGTACGTGAACTGGGTTGCCTCCATGCCGTCGATCCAGACCTCCCAGCCCTGCCCCCACGCGCCCAGCGTAGGGCCCTCCCAGTTGTCCTCCACGAAACGGACGTCGTGCTCGGTGAGGTCGATGCCGAGCGCGACCAGCGACTGCAGGTAGATGTCCTGGATGTCGGGCGGCGACGGCTTGATGACCACCTGATACTGATAGTAGTGGCCCAGCCGGTAAGGGTTCTCACCGTAGCGGCCATCGGAGGGGCGTATGGACGGCTCGACGTAGGCCGCGCGCCACGGGCGCGCATCGAGACAGCGCAGGAATGTGGCGGGGTTGAACGTCCCGGCGCCGACCTCGGTGTGGTAGGGCTGGACGACGACACACCCCTGCTGCTCCCAAAAAGCCTGCAAACGGGCGATCATCTGCTGAAAGGTGGGGAGGGACCTCCGGGCGTCCGCGCCGCTACCTTGCCTGCTCACTGTTCCTCCGAATCTGGGGCAGCGATTCTAACAGGGCGGCAGTCGGCGGGACAACGGCGCGGCATTCCCCGCACGGGCAAAGGCGCGAGGCGAGGGTGAAAGCGTGCATGACTCGCGGCGGGGCGGCGGGCTGATGCCCGCCCCCCGCCGCCGGGCGTATTCCCGGCTCAGGCCGCCGCGCCGCTGGGCGTCGTACGTCGTCCGCGCCGGCGCGCTCCCGCGCCGGTGCGCTGAGCGCGCTCCTTCAGCTCGCCTGCCCGCTTTTCGCGCTCGGCCCGGTGGTTGGCCTCGATATGGTCCCGCAGGTCCTTCACGCCTTCGAACCCGCGCCCGCAGAAGGCGCAGCGAAAGGTCACCGGCGTGCCGAGACGCAACGTCTGCCCGCCCACCCCTCTCTTGCCGTAGGCATGGTAGACCTGTTGATGTCCATGCAGCGCAAGATGCGTCTGGAACACGGCGTCGCACTCATCACAGCGATGCTGTTGCATCGCGCTTCACCTCACTCGCGGGTACTGCCGCAGGCCGATGCCCGCGGTCTCTGTCTGAGAGTTTCCACTAGTGAGACGCACGAAACCTGCGCGAGGTTCGCGCTCCCGAAGCGGGATGCCGCACGAAGCGCACGGTTCAGAGGCGACAAGTGTTCTATGTGCCGCACTGCCAGCTAGAGGTACATTCGGGATGGCCCGAAGACGCGAGAGCGTCAGCCGGCCAGTCAGGGGCGACGCGACGGCGACGCGACCACCTGGAGACGGGTAGGGCTGCGACGCGAGCGCCGAACCAGCACGGGGGTGCGCCGGCCGCGACCGGCCACGACGCGGCCGGCGCACCCGTTCGGGCGGCCGCCCGCCGGGCTTCCGGCGCCCACCGTCAGCGGGCGGCGTACGCGAAGCGCAGGGCGCGCAGGCGCGACCCGGTGTGGTACGTGTACAGGTTGTGGAGGTCGCGGAGAGCCTCCTCCACCGCCCCTGAAGGCTCCGCGGAGCGGAGCCCGGGCAGCGGCCGCTCGATCGCGTCGCGCAAAGCCTCGATGGCCTCCGGCGTGATCGGCACGGCATCCTCGAGGCAGTCCTCGCACACGAGCCCGCCGCGCGCCGCCGAGAACCCCAGCGCGCGCGCGCCGGCGCCGCACGAGGTGCAGTGGTCCAGCACCGGCATGTACCCGGCCTCGTAGAGCAGCTTGAGCAGCGCGCCGAGCAGCAACGGGGCCTGCAGGGCCGGCCCGCGGAGCCCCTCGTCCAGCTGCTTGAGTGTGTTGCGCAGCAAGGCGAACACACGCTCCTCAGGCTCGTGCATCGGGGTGAGGCCGGCCACGGCCTCGCAGATGACGGCCGCGGCGGTGAGAGCCTCACGGTCGCCGCGAAGATGGAGGAACACGTCCACCAGATGCGCCTGGGTGACCGTGTACAACGAGCGTCCCTGGTACAGCATCAGGTCGCAGACGTTGAACGGCTCCAGCCGGCCGCCCCACTTGGACGTGGTCTTGCGCACGCCCTTGACCACGGCGTCGACGCGGCCCAATTCGCGCGTGAACAGGCGCAGGATGCGGTCGGCCTCGCCCTGAGGGCGCGAAGCGAGCACGACGGCGCGAGCCTTCTCGGTGCGCATCGTCAGCTCACCGAGCCTGAGAGCGCGAGCGTCGCGAACACGACGCGAGGGATGCCGCCGAGGTCCGGGCGCTCCTGAGCCGGCGCGAACGCGCCGGCGGCCGCGAAGAGCGCGCGCACGGCGGCGGCCTGCCCGGCGCCGACCTCCACGGCCAGCGTGCCGCCCGGCCGCAGGCGCAGGGCGGCCTCTGAGATCAGCCGCCGGCACACGTCCAGCCCGTCCTCCCCGCCGTGCAGCGCCAGGCGCGGCTCGTACTCGCGCACGTTGGGTTCGAGCGCCTCGTACTCCGCAGCGGGGATGTACGGCGGGTTACTGACGATCACGTCGAAACGCTGGTCCGGCGACAGCCCCGCGACGAGGTCGCTGCACGCGATGTCGACGCGGCCGCCGAGGCCGAGGCGCGCCGCGTTGCGGCGTGCCACCTCCACGGCGGCTTCGTCCACGTCCACGGCCACGACATGCACGAACGGATCCTCCGCCGCCAACGCCAGAGCGATGCAGCCTGAGCCAGTGCCTACATCGAGCGCCAGAGGCTCGCAGAGGCCGGGGGCAGCTCCGCCGCCTTGCCCGGCCTCCGCGCCCTGCCCGTCGCCGAGAGCACCGCCGGCCGCGTCGCCCCCTGCCGGCACCGCGGCCAGCGCCTCGAGCGCCACGTCCACAAGCGTCTCGGTCTCGGGACGCGGGATCAGCACCGCGGGCGTGACCTCGAGCTCGATGGCGCGGAAGGCGCGACGCCCGAGGATGTAGGCGACGGGCTCGCGGGCCTGGCGCCTCACGAGGTAGCCGTCGAAGCGACGCTCCTCGTGGCGCGTGAGTACGCGCTCCGGCGTCCGGAACAGCTCGGCGCGGTCCACGCCCACGGCGCTGGCCAGCAACAGCTCGGCGTCGAGACGCGGCGAGCGAGACCCGCTGGCGCGCAGCCGCTGCGCGGCTCCGCGCACCGCTTCGCTGACGCTCATCGCACGTGGCACAGGAGTGAGCACAGCGAGGTCTGACGCTTGCCGGTCATGAGAGCAGCCGTACCCCGACACGCTGGGCAGCATGCTGCAACTTCGTGTCCAGTGTGGCCAGCGGAAGGCCGATACGGCCGGCCAGCTCGAGGTAGCTCGCATCGTAGACCGTTAGCCCAGTCTCGCGTGCCAGAGGGAGCACGTCGTCGAGCAGGCGCCGCTCCAGCGACGCCTCGACGCTGATCGGCAGACTCTCGAGAAGGTCGATGAAACGCAGCGAGTCGACTTGGGGCATACGGCCGCCGCGTTCCGCGATAAGCAATACGTTGGCGACCTCGAGCGGCCATATCGGTGGCACGATCGCCTGTCCCTCCGGCAACGCGGCGAGCAGCCCCTGGGTGAACGGAGAGAACTCCTCTTTGAACGCCCAGGACATCGTCACAGAACAGTCGAGAACGCAGGTACCCATCTACCGCCTGCCCTCGTCGATCATCTCGCGAACGCTCATGCCGCCAAGGCTGTGCGTCAGAGCGAATTCCTTCAAAGCCTCTGCAGCCGCCCGGGGATCGCGCCGAGGGTACTCGCCAATAGGGATGAGCACGGCGATGGGCGTGCCGTGCCGTGCGATCGTGATGTGCTCGCCGCCTTCGACCCGCTTGAGCAGTTCGGCGAGCTTGGTCTTCGCCTCGTAGGCGCCAACGGTAGCCACAAGCCACCTCCTCTGTGAATAGACTGGTCTACGACTAGTCTATCCTAGTATCGGCCAGATGGGCGGGACGCACAAGAGTGACGATCGAGCCGCGCAGTCAGCCCCCGCCGGCCGCCGCCAGCTGCTTGCGCCGGTCCTCGGCGGCGAGCGCCTCGGTGAACTCGTCGAGCTCGCCCTCCAGCACCTCGGCGATGCGGTGGCTGGTGAGCCCGATGCGGTGGTCGCTGACGCGGTTCTGCGGGTAGTTGTAGGTGCGGATCTTCTGCGCCCGGTCGCCGCTGCCGACCATGCTGCGCCGGGCTTCGCCGCGCTCCTCGTCCTGCTTGGCCTGCTCGGACTCAAAGAGGCGCGCGCGGAGGATGCGCAGCGCGCGCTCCTTGTTCTGCAGCTGGCTCTTCTCGTCCTGGCAGCTCACGCTGACGCCGGTCGGCACATGGGTGATGCGCACCGCCGAATCCGTGGTGTTCACGCTCTGGCCGCCCGGCCCGCGGGCGCGAAAGATGTCGATGCGCAGGTCGCCCGCGTGGATGTCGATCTCGATCTCCTCGGCCTCGGGGAGCACCGCCACGGTGGCGGTGGAGGTGTGGATGCGCCCCGCCGCCTCGGTGGCCGGCACGCGCTGCACGCGGTGCACGCCGCTCTCGTACTTGAGCGTGGAGTAGGCGCCCTGACCCTTCACCTCGAGGGCGACCTCCTTGTAGCCGCCGTTGTCGTTCTCGTTGGCGCTGAGGACCTCGACCTCGAAGCCCTTGGCCTGGGCGTAGCGCGTGTACATGCGTGCCAGGTCGCCGGCGAAGAGCGACGCTTCGTCGCCGCCGGTGCCGGCGCGGATCTCGATGATCACGTCCTTGGCGTCGTTGGGGTCGCGCGTGAGCATGCGCACGCGGATCTCCTCGCTGAGCTCGTCGAGGCGCGTGCGGCCTTCGCTCAGCTCCGCCTGCGCGAACTCGCGCATCTCGGCGTCCGACGAGTCGTCGCCGAGGAGGCCCTCGGCGTCGGCCACCGTCTGCTCCGCCTCGCGAAACCGCCGCGCCAGCTCGTATACCTGCTGGAGCTCCGAGTGCTTGCGCGCGATGCCCGCGTAGCGCCCGCGGTCACCCAGCACCTCGGGGTCGGCGAGCTGCGCGTTGAGCTCCTCGTAGGAGCGCTCGATCTCGTCGATGAGGTTATCGATGGCGGCCATGCGCGCGGCCTCGGCGTCGGGGCGAGGGAACGGCTTTGATTATAGCCGAGGGTAGCCGAGGGTGCCTCGAACGATGCGGGAGAGAGCGGGTGACGAAGGGCGGGCGGCGCTGCGCGCGCCCGCCGTATCTCGGGCCCCGGCGCCGCGGCTCAGAGCGCCAGCGGCTGAAGTCCCGGCATGGTCGGCGTCCGCGGCGTACCCCAGCTCATGCCCGAGCCCCCGCACTCGCGCGTCGCCGGGTCGAGCAGGTACCACGCGGTGGTACCGCGCCCCACGTCGGGGGCGCCGTAGGGATGGCTGAGCGTGGCCGTGCTGAAGTTGCCGATGAGGATGACGACGTACAACTTGAGGCTCGGCGTCCCCGGCTTGTCCCCGGTGAACCGACCCATGTCCCCGGCGGTCACGAGTCCCCAGTACGCCGCGTCCGGGTGCTCGTCGTCGAGGACCCTGGCCTCCCGGCGCGCCTCGGCGACGAGCCACGCCGGCGGCGCGGGCGCGGGGCTCGCGACGCCGGATGCTTCTGCCCGGTCTGCCGATCCATCGAGAGAGCGAAGGAGTGCCCACGCGCCTGCACCAAGCCCCAGCGCGACCACCGCGACGATGACGATCTTCAGTGGTCTGCCCATTCTCGCCCCCCGAGAAGCTCTCCGGCCCGTATCATGCTTCCAGAGAGACGGCGCCAAGGTGCGGCGCGTTCGCCGCGTCGGGTCGAGCCGCGCTCAGGCCATGACCTCCACGCCTTTCACGGGCGGGCGGTCCTGCGGCTCGAGCTCGATGATCTTGTCGAGCGCCGCGATGGCGACCTCCACCTGAGCGCTGTCGGGCTGCTTGGTGGTCATCCACTGCAGCGCCAAGCCGGGGGCCATGATCACGCGCACCACGCGGTTGTTCTCGTGGCGGCCGGCGAGCTTGATGATCTCGTAGCTGATGCCGGCGATGAGCGGCACCAGGATGATGCGGCTGAGGATGAGCCAGTACCACGCCGGCCACTTGACCAGGGCGAAGACGAAGATGCTCACCACCATGACGATGAGCAGGAACGAGGTGCCGCAGCGCAGGTGCAGAGTCCCGTACTTCTCCACGTTGGCCACGGTGAGCTCCTCGCCGTGCTCCAGGGCGTGGATGCTCATGTGCTCGGCGCCGTGGTACTCGAACACCCGGCGCAGGTCCTTGATGCGCGTGACGATCGCCAGGTAGGCGAGGAAGATGCCGACCCGCACCAGGCCTTCGATGAGCCAGAAGACGAAGCCGTCGCCGAGCTGGTGCCGGAGCAGCCCCGTGAGGAACAGCGGTGCCAGGAAGAAGAGGCCGATGGCGAAGGCGAACGCCACGACGAGCGTGAGGCCGATCTCCTTCTTGCTGAGCTCCTCCTGCTCCTCGCCCAGCGACTCGCTGGCCGACATGGTGAGGGCGCGCACGCCGATGACCAGCGATTCGACCAGCGCCACGACGCCGCGCACGATCGGCGTCTTCAGGATGGGCCAGCGCTTCATCCAGCTGACCAGGGGGAAGTCGCGCACGCCGATGTCGTCGTCCGGGCGACGCACGGCCAGCGACCAGTGGTCGACGCCGCGCATCATGACCCCCTCGATGACGGCCTGGCCGCCGACCTGGGCGCGGTGCGCCCACAGGGCGGCCAGGAGCCGCAGGGTAAAGACGGTCCGTACACGGCAGGCGACGAGACTGTGGATGCGGTTCGTCATCTCAGGGGCGTAGCGTCGGCCGGCGCTCAGCCGCACGCGGCGGCCGGGCGGCAGGAGCTCAGCCGCGCGCGGCGGCCGACCCGTCGACGTCCTCGGGCTTGTACGGGTCGCCGCAGGTCATCTTGCCCTCGCCGCAGGCGCCGTAGAGGCAGTTCGGTCCGGTGCCCTCGAAGAGATACGGTGAGATGGCCTTGACCATGCCGCGCATCTCCCAGGCGAGGGCGTTGATCTCCCACTGCGCGCGCCGGCAGCAGCGCACCTGGAAGAAATGGCGCAGCTCGCGCGCGTTCATGGTGACGACGATCTTGGTCTCGGCGGCGTTGGGCAGTACGAAGCGCGCATCTTCCTGCACGCTCTCTCGCGTGCGGCCCTCGGCGAGGCCGATCTCGACCAGCCGGTCGTAGGCCACGCGCGCCTGTTCCATGGCCGCAAGGAACATGGCCTCGGCCTCTCCGTTGGCGGCGATGCAGGGCGGGAGGATGAAGCTGTCGCCCGCCCCGAAGTTGACATAACGCTGCGACTGCTGGTTGTAGCTGGCCATGCGGTGACGCACCAACTGATGCGTGCAGGCGCGGCTCACGCCGTCGACGGCGATGCTGAACGAGGCGTGCTCGAGAGCCGAATGGTGGCCGCTGCGCACGAGGATACGCACCAGCTTGGCGACGTCTTCGTCGCTCATCTCCTGCTTGAGGTCGGCGGCCGACACCGGCGCATAGCACAGCCGACCCGCGATCGCGACGGCGCGATCCGGGTCGGGCGTGTGTTGGAGGAGCGTGACGCGGAGTTGGGCGCTCACCACCCCCCCGTCAGGTCTTGCTCGGTTCGGATTTCTTGTCAAAGCGGCGCTTGAAGCGCTCGACGCGGCCACCGGAGTCGACCAGCTTCTGCTTGCCCGTGTAGAACGGGTGACACTGCGAGCAGAGCTCCACATGCAGCTCCGGCTTGGTGCTGCGCGTGGTGAACGTGTTGCCGCAGGAGCAGTGCACGGTCGCCTCTTCGTACTTCGGATGGATGTCTTTCTTCATGACGACGGATCCCTTCTGGGAGCAAACCCGGATGATTCACGCGCGGCCGTGGGGCCGAAGCGGAATGATAGCACGGAACGTGGTCCCGGTTGAAATCGCCCCGCGACCGGGCCACGCCTCGCCGTCAGGCTCGTCGCGTCTCGTGCCGGACGGCCCGCTTCCTAGCGCGAGTTCTTCGTGAGTGCGCTGAGGAACTCGGCGTTGTTCTTCGTCTCGCGGGTCTTCTTGATGAGCAGCTCGATGGCGGCCGACGGGTCGAGGCTGTGCAGCACGCCGCGGAGCTTCCAAACGGCGGCCGCCTCGGCGGGCTCCATGAGCAGCTCTTCTTTGCGCGTGCCGGTCATCTCGATGTCGATGGCCGGGAAGATGCGCTTGTCGGCGAGGCGGCGGTCGAGGCGGATCTCCATGTTGCCGGTGCCCTTGAACTCCTCGAAGATCACCTCGTCCATGCGCGAGCCGGTGTCCACGAGCGCGGTGGCGAGGATGGTGAGCGAGCCGCCCTCCTCGATGTTGCGCGCCGCGCCGAAGAACTTCTTAGGCGGGTACAGCGCCGTGGAGTCGACGCCGCCGGAGAGGATACGGCCGCTGGCCGGCGTGTTGAGGTTGAAGGCGCGCGCCATGCGGGTGATGGAGTCGAGCAGCACGACGACGTCGCGGCCCATCTCGACGAGACGCTTGACGCGGTCGAGCACGAGCTCGGTGACCTGCACGTGGTTCTCGCTCGGCTGGTCGAAGGTGCTGGACACCACGGTGCCCTTGACCGAACGCTGCATGTCGGTGACTTCCTCCGGGCGCTCGTCGACGAGCAGCACGAAGAGGTCCACATCGGGGGCGTTCTCGGCGATGGAGTGGGCGAGTTTCTTGAGGATGGTGGTCTTGCCCGCCTTGGGCGGCGAGACGATCAGGCCGCGCTGGCCCTTGCCGATGGGGCAGAGCAGGTCCATGATGCGCGCCGCGGTGTCGTGGTCCTCGGTCTCGAGGCGCAGGCGCTGCTCGGGGAAGAGCGGCGTGAGCTGCTCGAACATCGGGCGCTTGCGCGCGATCTCGGGGTCGACGTTGTTGACCCCGTCGATCTTGAGCAGAGCGTTGTACTTCTCGTTGTCCTTGGGCTCGCGTACCTGGCCCTGGATCTCGTCGCCGCGGCGCAGGCCGAAGCGGCGGATCTGGCTGAGCGAGACGTAGACGTCGCGGTCGCCCTGGGTGAAGCCGTTCGTGCGCAGGAAACCGAAGCCGTCGGGGAGCACGTCGAGGATACCGGCGCAGGGGATCGCCGGGCGGTCGTCGCGCGGCTCCTGACGCTGCTTGTCGCGGTCACTGCGCTCGCGGCCGCGACGGTTCTTGCCCTTGCCGCCGCCCTGCTGCTGGCGCTGCTGGCCGCCCGGCTGGTTCTGCTGGCGATCGCCGGGTTGGTTCTGCGAGCGGTCGCTCGGCTGACGGTGCGGGCGGTCGCCTTCGGCGGAGGAGGCGGACGGCGCAGTCTCCTCCGCGTCGGGCGCGCTTTCCGGCGTGACCGGGGCGGACGGCGCAGACGCCTCCGCGTCGGGCGCTTCGGTCTTGGCCGGCTCCGCCGGCTTGTCGGTGGCCTGCGGCTCGGCGGCGGTCGGCGAAGGCGGGGCGTCGACCGGAGGCACTGCCGGCTCGGTGGGGACGGCCATCTGGTGTGTCTGTGTTTCAGTGCTCATGGGCTCCCGGGACCTCTGACATCGCCCCGTGCGGCCGGCGGCCGCTTCGGCGGGGAGATATCGTACGAGTACAGGTGGATGGTGCGATCGAAGACGGAGTCCGTACGGGCTCCGTTGCAGAGTATGTCATACCGCGCAAGAGATTCCTACTGTTCTTGCCCGCAGCCGGCCAGGAAGCCATGTCCACGCTCCGTGCTCTGCGGACCTGATGGACCGCGCGTGCGATGTGGGGCGCCCCGTTCCCAGGTGCCGAGGGAGGTCCGACGGGAAGACGATGCCGGATCGGGGAGTGTTCAGTATATCGGACAGCGACGGGAAAACTGAAGTGTTTCAGGCGTCGGCGGCCTCGCAGTATCTCTCCACGCGATCCAGGATGATGCCCAGTACCGCACTCAGGTTCTCGTCCAAGCTGGCGCCGTCGACCACCGGCACGTCCATCTCGCGCGCCCGGCTCACGATGTACTTCTGGATGCGACGGATCTGAGCGAAATGCTCGACATACCTACGGAGCGGGCGGACGCCGCCCGTCTCCCATTCGCGCACGGTGAAGTGGCTGCGGTGGCGGTCGCGGTCGCTTACGGCGAGCACGAACTCGAGCACAAGAGCCTCACGCCAGCGCGAGCGCTCGAGAAAGCCTGGGACGATGTGCACGCCCTCTACCACCATGCGCTGCGCTTCGTCGATGCCGCGCGCGATCAAGGCCTCGATGCCTACCGACACCGCCTTGGTCTGCTCGATGAAGCCGACCTTGCACAGGTCGGTCTCGCGCGGCACCGGCACGCGCACCGCCGAAGCGGCGTCGAACGAGGAGGTGTGGATGGCAGGCATGAGCTCGGGGGCGAAGAAGGCGCGCATCGTCTGGCGCACCATGTCGGTGCCGATGACCCGGGTGATGCCGAGGCGGTGCGCCAGCTCCGTGGCCAGGGTGCTCTTGCCCACGCCGGTCGCGCCGCCGATGAGCACGATGAGCGGCGTCTCCAGCCGGCGCAACCTCTGCCACTGGCGAAAGCGCGCGATGAGCACATCGCCCTGCTGGTCGCCGAGCTGCTCGCAGGCGATCTCCCGCAGGCCGGCAAGGGTGAGGGCCGCCGGCCCGCGGCGCCGCAGGCGTCGCTCCACGGCGGCCGCCACCGCGTATGCCTGCTCGGGCGCAAGACCGGTCGCCATGAGCGTCTGCGCCATGAGGCCCTTGCTGTACGGCGCCTCGTCGCCTTCCTCGCTGATGGGGACCGTGTTCTCGTCAACCATCGCGGCGCTCCGCGAAGCGCGCTGCCGCCAGCGCAGCCAGCCGGTCGACAGTCGCGCCCAGGTCGCCTTCCAGAGCGACCGGCTCGTTGTCGCAGAAGACGAGCTCGCGGCCGGCGGCCTCAGCGGCCTCGGCGACGACGTCCACCGCTGCGGCCTTGATCTCGGTGAGGAACACCTCGGCCTCCTTGGCCGCTCGGGCTACGGCGGG
>Ga0207931_1000186_pt1 | contig 23893 bp, 20 predicted proteins | sample NGESurdeep092012_2_FD_184478 | JGI IMG/M metagenome (GOLD analysis project Ga0207931, IMG submission 184478) | Arctic peat soil microbial communities from Barrow, Alaska - NGEE Surface sample 415-1 deep-092012 (SPAdes) | ecosystem: Environmental > Terrestrial > Soil > Wetlands > Peat ...
AATGGTGAAACTGGAAATGGAAGTAGCCGGGATTCCTGACCTGGAAACTGAAATGCTGAACCCTGACTTCACAAAATTAGCGGAAGCAATGGGAATGCCCGGGATTACCATTAATGATCCAGGTGAGGTGAAATCAGGATTAGAAAGGGCTTTTTTACAGGAAGGTCCCGTATTGGTTAATATTCATACTGATCCGAATGCCCTGGCCATGCCCCCCAAACTGGAATTTGACCAGTTAAAAGGTATGTCATTATATATTGGGAAAATGATGCTAAGCGGACGGATGGATGAGGTATTTAAAATTATTTCGTCCAATTATAAGCATCTGGGTGAGATACTATGAGGTGAAATTTTTCTATCCGGAATAAAACTTATCAGCTTACAGAGTTTTTTTATCATTCATTCTTATAACTAATAAACATGAAACGTACCGCAAAAGCACAGAAAGGCATTATGCAGGGGATGCAATTTTGGATCAATTTTCTTGGGACAACATTGGTCTTTGTCACTTGCTCTTACACAATACATCATTCCTGAAAACATGTGAATGATGTAACTTATTTTCAGGATTATGTAATTCTTATAAGAATTTAAAGACATACCTTTATAAATAAATTTATTCTCAATCTAAAAATCAATAAATACAATTTAGCTCGAACTAACAGGCAAACTCAAATAGGAGTTTGAAGTTTTTAAACCAAATATTATGTTAATTATGAAAAAAGTTTTATTAGTTCTAACAATGGTAATGGCTGTTCTGGTTGTCAATGGACAGGCTACCAAAACCACCGTAACCAAAGACAAGGTTACTACTGCTACGCTCAAGACAGCAGATCTCCAGAAAGACATAACTGACAATATTGCTAAAGATTTTGTCGGTTTTACTATTACAGGAGCAACAGAAGTTACAGTAAATGGTACTGTAAAATATGAAGTAGTTGTTGCCAATGGTACCACAACTGAGACTCTTGTATATGATAAAGATGGAAAATTTCTTCACAAAATGGTTCCAAAAACTGAAGTAAAAGAGACAAAAGTTGTTAAAACGACAACTACAACAACTAAAAAGAAATAATGATTGCAAGGTCATTGGATAATTAAAAACGGTGCTTGAAAGCACCGTTTTTTATATAAATATCAGCTCAATTTATTTATATTAATCTTAATCAGTTTTGACTGAAGGCGTGCCCCTAAATGCAAATGAGAATAGTTTTTTTCTCTTTGCTAAAGGCAGAAAATCATTCAGCTCCTCATAAAATCTGAAATAAGAAAGGCCCATTTCTAACATATGGGTTCTCCTTTACCGTTTTTATTGTATTGTAAATATACTTAATAACCACAGTACAAGGTATACCGTACCAACCACAAGCCATATGTCCACCCCATAAAAAACAATACCTTTGTTAATAATAAACAATGTATAACACTTTTTCTTAATTGAATAATGAAAGAATTTACACCCTCGATTCAGGGGAATGCAGCGCTACGGAATCTTTATATAAGGCAAATCGGGACAATCAGGGAAAAACTTAACTCCATCCACGAGGATCTTAAGTATGACTACGAGCTGAAGTTAAAGGCTTTAGCTGTATAAGACCTGCAAGACAATTCTTCCTGACGCCTGTTGCCTGTCGCCGGTCACCGGTCACCGGATGCCGATCTCGCTGTCTGATTTTTATTTGACGACTTTTTATTATATTGTGACCTGAAATCTGACCGGAAATATCATAATTGGAACTTCTGATTACTTTAATAGATGATTTTTAATCAGTTTAATTTTAAATCCTCTGTAATGATGGAAAAGACACTGCGATATCTGACTATGCTTACTGTGGTTATTCTTCTTGCTGTTTCATGTACAGAATTGGAGACAACTTACGATCAAACCCTGCTGACCGGGAAATGGCAGTCTGGAACTCTATTCTATAAATATCTTGCTGATGGCACAGGCGGTACCTGGGATACATCCGATAATGTCACTGAAGCGGAAGCACAGGCATTTACCTGGACACTTGTAAAAGATGTGCTGACACAAATCCACACCCTTGAGATAGGTGGCTCCGTACCCAAGGTCTATACAGTTACGGAATTAACTGCAACTTCATTGAAATATCATGATGATTTCGGGGTAAGCTTCTCCTTTACCAAGGCGGGCAAGTAAAATATCACTGCTGCCATAAGTTGATAATCATTGGATTGAATGTTCCATGAAAAAATTCATAAAGATTTTTTTTATTTCTCTTCTTTCATTGCTGGGAGTTCTGATAGTTGCGATCAGTGTTGTAATCTGGATTGTCTTTACTCCTGAAAGAATCACTCCGATCGTTCGCAAACAGGCTGCGAAATATATCTCCTGCAAGTCGGAAATAGGTTCAGTAGAATTAACATTCTTCAGCACCTTCCCGAACTTTGGATTAAAGATCAGGGATTTTGCATTAATCAATCCTGTAGCAGGTTCCATGTCTGATACGCTGGTCAGGGTAAATGAGCTTATTGGTGTTGTTGATGCAAAAACATACTGGAAAAATAAAGATATTATTATAGTCGGGTTGGAGATGAATGGCGGATCGGTCAACATTTATTCAGACAGCCTCGGAAAGACTAACTATAACATCATGCCTCCGGATACAAATCCAGCCCCTGCTGCAGCATCAGAAACCGGATTGCCTTTCATTGACATAAGGAATATTGAAATGAAGGATATCAGCCTTCATTATAATGATCTGTCATTACAGCTTAAAACTGTAATCCGTAACCTGAGTGCAAAAATTAACGGAACAGTTTCCAGAGATAGTATAAGCGGTAATGTTAAAGTAAACACTTCAATGATATCGCTTCAATATGGTGGAGGAAAGCTTAACACTGAAATCCGTGACCTGAGTGCAAAAATTAATGCGACAGTTATACGGGATAATATAAGCGGCAATGTTAATGTAAGCTCTTCAATGATGTCGCTTGAATATGACGGAGAAAAATACCTTCAGCAGGCAGCAGTTCAGTTTGATCTTCCGATAAATGTCATCACTTCACGCCAGTTTATAAGACTCAAAAACGCAACAGCTTCAATAAATGACATGGAATTATTACTTAACGGGACTATTGAAAATGACACTGTAAGCAAGAACATTACAACCGACCTGACCTATAAACTTACATCATGGCCGGTTAAAAATATCCTGGCCCTTGTGCCGCCTTCATATAAGTCATATTTCAAAGGAATTAATGCTGACGGATTGCTATCGTCGGATGGGAGTATCACAGGCGTTTATAATGATACACATATGCCGCTCATGGATCTGCATATTTTGTTTGAACAAGGTACATTGAAGTATTCCGCTTTTCCGTTAGCACTTCATGATGTTGATGGTGATTTGACGATCTGCACTGATCTGAACAGCGACTCACTTTCATTCGTTCGCATTAACCGGTTCAGTGCAAGAACACCTCAGTCAACTATCAGGACAGAGGGTATGGTAACTCATCTGTTTAAGGATATTTCATGCAATCTTACCACCAGTGCAGGATTAACTCTGGATGAATTTAACAGTATGATCCCGGAGAGTATGAAGACTATTATCAGAGGAAAAGCATCGGGACAGGTTAAGTCGCGCTTTACATTGAGCCAGGTTGAGAAGATGCAATTTGAAAAGATGAAATTGTCTGGTTCCGTAACCTTGTCGGATTTTGATGTCAGATACGATAGCATATCACTTAAAACTGACAGATCAAAGATCGATTTTGCATTGCCAAACAATAAACCTTTATCAAAAAACACCGGTTTTGTTTTTGCATCAATAATTTCGGACAATATTGTGGCAGGGAAACTTGCAAGCTATAATGCATCGCTTAAAAAATCGTCACTCATCCTTGAAACATCAGACATCAGAGACACTACCAGGATACCTGATCTTATCTGCAGCTTCAGCATGGATTCAATGGCGGCCGGAATGAATGACATGACCATCGCTATTGTCTCTCCACATGGGAAAGTGTCAGTATCTCCCCGATCGGATGCCCCTTCCCAGCCACATATTAGTTTATCATATAACAGCGGTGAGCTGAAAACAGCCATGGGTAAAAACACTGCAATTGTTAATAAAATAAGCACAGACCTCGACATATCGAATGACAATACACAGAAAGATATATTCCTGCAATGGCTCGTAAAGGGTTATGTTGACATTAGTCTGGGCCTGGTTACCATGTCAGAACTTACAAATCCGATCGAGATCCCATCCGTAAAAATGGATTTCGACCCTGAGACGTTCAGCATTAAGGAAAGCAGTATGAAGATTGGCAAATCTGATTTTCAGCTTACAGGTATTTTCAATAACGTTTTGTCATATTTCAGAGGCGATTCAATTTTGAGGGGCAAATTCAATTTTGTGTCGAATAAAACCGACGTTGCCCAGTTAATGGCACTGACAAGCGGAATAGGCACTAACGATTCAACAAGTGTAAATAAGCATGAAAACACATCGGTTGACACCGTAAGTACCGGTCCCTACATGGTGCCAAAGAAAATTGATATGATTCTTAATGCAAATGTCAAACTGGCTACAATAGACGTTGACACAGCCACAAATGTTGAAGGCACCGTGCAGGTTCATGATGGCATCCTCCTTCTCGATGGACTTACCTTCAATACACCTGCAGCAAAGATGCAGCTAACGGCTATGTATCGTACACCCCGCACAAACCACCTTTATCTCGGAATTGATTATCGTTTGATGGATGTTGAGATCAGTGAATTACTTACTATGATTCCCGACATTGATAGCCTGATGCCTATGCTGAGATCATTCGGCGGGAAGGGGGAATTTCACATTGCAGCCGAGACATACCTCGATTCTTTATATAATATCAAAAAATCGACATTACGTGGAGCTGCGTCAATTAGTGGGAATAATCTGGTTCTGATGGATGGTCAGACCTTCAGTGAGATTGCCAAAAAGCTCAGATTCAATAAAAAGACCCAGAACAAGGTTGATTCTCTGTCTGCCGAATTTACCATTTTCCGTAACGAAATTGATATTTATCCTTTCCTGCTTGTAATGGATAAATACAAGGCAGTTATAGCAGGCCGCCATAATTTTGACATGACATTCGATTATAATGTTTCTGTGGTTGATTGTCCGTTGCCTATAAAACTCGGACTTGATATTAAAGGCAATGTGGATAACTTATCATATAAGCTGGGCAAATGCCGTTATGCAGAATATTTCCGGCCGACATCGAGGCATGAGGTTCAAAACAAACAACTGGAACTGAGGAAGATGATTCGTGAGGCACTTGCAGAAAAGGTGAAGGAATAAGATTGTAAAAAATATGACCACCTCCGGTATGCGTTCTGCAAAAAACAAAAATTCCAGGCCCGGGATTTTTAGCTTGCTGAAACCATACTCCGGAATAGTGACCCTGCTAATCATCATGGCATTGCTTGGCAGCAGTACCAACATGCTGATACCTAAAATCATTGCGCACGGGATAGATACTTTTTCAGCAGGGCATTTTGATACCCGGTCTGTGGTTATCCTGTTCCTGGCGGCTGCCGCAGGAATATTTATTTTTTCTTTCCTGCAAAACATTTTTCAGACTTATGCTTCGGAAAGAGTTGCTAAAGATATGAGATCCAGGCTCTCAGCTAAAATTTCTTCACAGAACTTTACCTATATCATTAAATCAAACCCATCAAAGCTATTAACTAACCTTACATCTGATATCGACTCTATAAAGATGTTTGTCTCTATGGCTTTTGTCAATATCATCTCTTCAGTTTTTATTATTTCCGGCACTGCCATTCTCCTGATCCTCATCAACTGGAAACTGGCGCTGACTGTAATTGCAATTGTGCCGCTTATTGCAGTAACATTTTTTGTTGTGATGAGGAAGGTAAGGACGCTCTTTAAACGCAGCCGTGAAAACATCGACATGCTGAATAAAATTATTAATGAAAGCATCATGGGCTCAGCATTGATAAGGGTGTTGAACTCGCAGCAACCGGAAAGCGTAAAATTTCTCGAAGCTAATTCAGTTTCACTCAATATCGGATTGTCCATTGTGCGTCTTTTTTCAACGCTTATCCCTGTCATTATGTTTGTTGCCAATTTAGCGACAGTAACAATACTTGCCATGGGAGGCCATTTTGTTGTAGCCGGAACCATGACGCTCGGGAATTTTGCGGCTTTCAACAGTTATCTTATACTGCTGATATTTCCAATAATGATGATTGGCTTTATGAGCAACATCATTGCATCGGCTTCTGCCTCGTACGCAAGAATAAATGAAGTCCTGGATGCGCCGGCAACAGATGAATCAGGAACTGTTGACACTAATATAAAAGGTGATATTGAGGTAAAAAATATTTCACTTTCCTTTGGAGAGAAGCCTGTCCTTAAGAACATCTCCTTTTCTGTAAAAGCCGGTAGCAAAACAGCTATTATCGGACCCACGGCAGCGGGTAAAAGCCAGTTGCTGTACCTGCTTACCGGACTGATTGCTCCTGATTCGGGCTCAATTGAATTCGACGGAGTCAGGATCGATAATTATACGAAAGATATGTTCCACAGCCAGATTGGTTTTGTTTTTCAGGACAGTGTGATCTTTAACATGAGCCTTCGTGAGAATATTGCTTTCAGTAATAAGGTTACCGATGAATCATTGAATAAAGCCATTTTAACGGCCGGGTTAAGCGATTTTATTGATTCCTTGCCACAGGGGCTGGATACGATTGTTTCGGAAAGGGGCACAAGCCTGTCGGGGGGACAAAAACAGCGGATTATGCTGGCACGCGCACTGGCGATAAATCCTAAGGTCCTCTTACTCGACGATTTTACTTCGCGGGTTGACAGGCAGACAGAAAACAAAATCCTCTGCAGCCTCGAAAACAATTATCCCCAGCTGACTCTAATTTCTGTTACCCAGAAAATTGCACCCGTGAGACATTTTGAACAGATAATACTTTTAATGGAAGGTGAAATTATTGCAACAGGGAAACATAAGGATCTGAAAGAGAGTTCACCTGAATATGCCCAGATTTACAGTTCACAAAGAAGCACGCATCACTATGAACTATAATTTAAACCAGGCATCAGGAAAGGCTGAACAAAAAGCATCCAGCATTTCATCAATCCGCAAGCTGGTGACTCTCACCGGCACGGAGCGTGGCAACCTGATTAAGGCTTTTGCTGCCATTTTTGTAAACTCCGGATTAAGCCTGCTTGGTCCTTACCTGGTTGGTCATACTATCGATACTTATGTTCAGACGAAACAATATCAGGGTGTACTTCTGTTTGCTTCAATCCTAATGGCAATTTACGTCATTGCTTTTGCTGTGAACTATACCCAGATGCGCATGATGGGTGGCATCGGGCAACGGATGCTTTTCAGCCTGCGGACTGCGGTGTTTAATAAACTCCAGGAACTGCCGGTTGACTTCTTCAACCAGAACAAGGCAGGCGATCTTATTTCACGGATAAACAATGATACGGATAAGGTAAACCAGTTTTTCGCGGGGCCGCTGACGCAGTTTTTTGGCAGCCTTATAACGATGACAGGCGCTGTAATAATCCTGCTATGCATAAATCTTCCACTGGGTCTTGCTGCCATCTCTCCTGCAGTGATACTCTGGATCTTTACCAGGATTGTTTCTCCATGGGTGAAGAGACGTAATGCCGCCAGCATGAAAAGCATGGGAGGCCTGAGCGCCGAAGTGCAGGAAAGCCTGGCCAATTTTAAAGTAATTATTGCCTTCAACCGCCGCGACTATTTCCGGAAACGATTTGAAGAGGCTAACAAAGAAAATTACAACAGGTCAATACAGGCAGGCATCGCTAATAACGTGCTTTCACCGGTCTTCACCCTGGCATCCAATATCGGTCAGCTTATTGTTCTGGCGCTGGGCATATTTTTGATTATAAAAGGACATTTCTCAGTCGGTCTGCTTATAAGCTTCATTGCCTATATATCCAATTTCTACGGCCCGTTACGCCAGATAGCAGTATTGTGGGCCAATTTTCAGACAGCGATGGCAGCATGGGACCGCATCTCCATGCTTTTGTCCCTCGGGACGGATTTACATGTGGTGGAAGATCCTGAATGTGCATCATCAGCATCATATATCAGTTTTCAAAAAGTATCATTCTCCTATCCGGGAGGCAACGAGGTTTTGCACAATGTAAGCTTCGATCTGGAACGCGGGAAAACATATGCCCTGGTAGGACCGACAGGGGGCGGCAAAACCACTACGGCATCAATCATGGCCAGGCTATACGATGCCAGCAGGGGAACCGTGTTGCTCGATGGCAGGGACATCCGTTCATATACTCCTGAAGAGCGCACCCGGAAGATCGGGTTTATTTTGCAGGATCCTTTTCTTTTTACCGGAACTGTGCGCGACAACCTGATATACGGAAATCCAACATTCAGGGATCTCACCAACCCTCAGCTGGCGGAAGCCATTAAAGAAGCGGGACTTAAAAGCCTGCTTGAACGGTTCGACCAGGGGCTGGAAACAAATGTTCAGACCACAGGTGATGGCATCAGTCTGGGGCAAAAACAGCTTATTGCTTTTATGCGTGCTGTTCTTCGTAAGCCCGAATTGCTGATACTCGATGAAGCCACTGCGAACATTGACACTGTTACCGAACAAATGCTTGAAAGCATACTTAAAAAACTTCCCGAATCGACCACCAGGGTAATAATTGCCCACCGTTTAAACACAATAGAAAACGCCGATGAGATCTTCTTTGTAAACACAGGCAACGTCATTCATGCAGGGGCGTTCAACGAAGCTCTCGACCTCCTCATGCACGGAAAAATTGCAAGTTAGGTCATTTCCCGATTTTAGCAGGCAGGCTTTATTTAGTTATCTCAACAACTGCATATTTTGAAATTTTCCAGAACAGCGTGGGATCTTTTATCTCAATAGATATAAATCTTTTGTCTTGGTCGCGAATAAACTCATATGAACCAGCAGGATGCTCAGAGATAAGCTTGGCACTCTTTGAATTAACCAAAATTGAATTCATTTTAGTGATGTCGATCTGGACAAAAGCACTGTCAGGAAGTGTTCCGGTTAAAGTTTCTGTTTTACCAAGTCCGATGAATCCACCTTCTTTGGTTAAAAGACCCCTGACATTCAATTCTTTATACGTGCCAACGGCATAAAAAGCCTTATTCATCTCATAAGTCTGGTCACTGATTTTCTCATCCTTTTTTGCAATAGTATCCTGCATAACTGCCACCTGGGTATTGAGCTGTTCTACCTCAAATTTCTTTTCAACCAGGGAGGTCTTCAGTTCAGAAATTTCATTTTCATTCTGTTTCATCGATAATTCGAGCTCAGAAATTTTAGTTTGAAGAATCTTTATTGTTCCGCCTGACTTCTGTAATTGAGCATTCAGGAAGGCAATTTTCTTTTTGTTCTGTTCAAGGAGTGTATTTATGGTTTTTATATCTTCCAGAACCTGTAGTCTCTTTTCTCTGGATATTTCAGCATTGGATGAATTAACAGTGATTAATTTCTCTTTTTCTTTTATCATTGCGATATTCTTTTCAATATCATCGAAAGTCGTTATCCATTCATTTATCACAGAATCACGGGCATTTACTTTATCTGTAAGGGAAGTCTTCTGTGTTTCCATCAGATTAATCAGCTTTTTATGCTCGTGGTTATAGAGTGAAAAAAGGATTATCCCCACAAGCAACAATATTATAAAGCTGATTATTGAAGTAGTGACAACACCTTTTTTTACTCCTTCATCTCTGATATTCTTTTCAATATCATTTTTATTGATTTCTGTATTTTCCTTTATAGGATCAGTTTTGCTTTTTTCATATGTTTCCATATTATTTTGTTTTATGTAATTAAATATAAATTTAAAGGTAAGGTCTTATTTAAGTTCAGATGTTACATAATTATTGAAAAAAGTTGTATTATTCACACTACACATATAAACCTCAAAATCCAGCACATCATTGGATAAATGAGAGTATAAGTTGTGAGAAAACAATTTTCACCAATACCGCCACTTTATAAAATACAGAATCCCACAGATCATTGATCTTGCGGGATTTGTGATTTAAAATCAGAGAAAATACCTGTTTTATTAACTTTTTTAATTATGAAACTGTAAATTATTGCTGTCCAGAAAGAAAACATAGCATATATTAATGAAGGCTTTACCATATCCTGATTATGCAGAAGAGCCCCGGCAACAAGAAAAGCTAAAGTTGTATTATGTACAGAGGCTTCAATTCCTATGGTATAGGAGTCTTTTGTTCCAAGTTTAGTAATTGTTCCTATAAAGAACCCCCATGTCATGCATAATACATTTAATAATAGCGCATAAGGTAAAATATTAAATATTTCCCTTATAGTAATTCCTGTGCCACCGGATTCTTTTCCTGCAAAAAAATATATTATAAAAATTATGGCTAATGCAATTATTAACAGAAATTTAATAGGCCGCTGAGCTTTTAATGCAAATTCCGGTTTATAAGTTCTGATTAAGACACCTATACAAGCAGGAATAATTGTAACTGAAAAAATTTGAATTATCGTTTCCAGATTAGAAAGATGTATTATGGTAGATTGACCATAGTAAAACAACAAACTTAAATTTACCGTTAATGGTATGGTAAATACAGTTATTATACTATTAATTGAAGTAAAGGTAATTGACAGGGCAACATTACCTTTAAAGAAATAAGTCAAAATCCCAGATGTTGTACCTCCCGGACAAGCAGCAAGAATTATTAATCCCACTTTAAAAGGAAGCGGCATATTTGAAAAAAAAGATATTACAAATGCAATAACCGGTAAGACTAAAATTTGAGAAGATAAACCAATAAGTAAAGCCTTGGGAAATAAGAAAAGGTTCTTAAAATTACCGGGAGTTAAAGATAAACCTACACCTAACATTATTAAAGCAAGAATACTGCTTAACAATATATCAATAAATGAATATGAAGAATGAGCCATAGTTAAGACTTGATTAAAGCGAATTACAAAATCCCGCAGATCATTAATTTTGCGGGATTTCTGATTTAAAGAATTGGTGCCACTCAGCAGAGTTCCTGGAAAGCTTTTCTGAATTCCAAAGGCCTTGAGATATTGTGAAATGTCTCCTGGGTGCCACCCGTACCGATGATTGTCATTGAACCGTAATTGAGAATGCGTCCCATTACGGACTGGTCGACATTCACACTTTCGATCTTTGAGAGGTTCATCTCAAAGGTGTTTCTTGCAATGAAGCCTCGCTTAATGATTATTCTCCGGTTTGTGATCACATATTCAGAAAGCGACATTTCAAGCCAGGCCGCAATTGTAAGGGTGAACAGCGACCTTAGTGTAAAGAAAATAACCCAGTGGAGTTTCGTTTCAAAGACCACCGTTTCGTTGCTTATAAGATGTTTGTTTGCATAACTGCCCATTGGTGGAGAGGATTTAAATTTGAGTTAAAATTAAACAAAAAGCGGACATATAGAAAGAGGGCGAGAGGGCGGGAGTGGGTGAGGGGGAGCGTAAAAGATCAGTACATCAAACCGCTCTGCCTTAAGTGATCACCGCTAAACCCAAGTGCAATATTTTTACCTTATATCGAGAAAGGTTAAGTTTCGGTGTGGCAATCTCAATTTTTCTTTCTATCATTGTATAAAGGGTCTATTTTATTGTAATCGCTTCAAATATAACTAATTAAGTTCCAGATGAAGGACTAAATTTCCTTTTTTATCAATAATTCAGGCTAAAATAAAATTAGAGAACTATGCAAGTTACTGTGACCAGAATGGGTAGTAAATTTCTCCCGGATCCCAGCAGGGTAATCGCCCGCTTCTTTTATATTTCCAATGAAAGAAGTTCAAATATTATCCGTAACATATTGGCCATGTCTGATAGTGAAGTATCTACAACATTAAATCAGGTGCTGAGAGGTTATTCCAGGCGTCATAGAAATATTTCAATGATATTTGAAAAGCATTTTAATAAACTGGCTGTCTTGTTTGATGAATTGGGAATAAAACCAGGTAAGGTTAATCAATCACGAAAAGCGCTTATAGGTTCGTATTTCACGTTGGAATATTCTATTGAAGCGGCAGCTTTCTTTAATCCATCCGTTGTAGAAGATCCCGATCAGTCGGAATTAGGAATGAATGAGAAAAGAGTGATTTTTAGCTTCAGGGCAACTGGCGAAGGGCATATTTCATCCATTGTTTTTCGTTCAGCTATTATTGATAAGAATAATAATCTGATTATTGAACCTGTCGGCAAAATGTTAGCAGAAGCAGAGCGGATCAAACGGCATATTTACAATAAAAAATCATTTATAAGGAAGCTGGATGAAATGCATGATTTCGACAATAAGATTTCCCCGGTCTTTGTATTAGAAAAATTGGGTGACAGATTTACTTATGGCGAATTGAAAAAGGCCGTTGAAGAAACAAGAAAAACACATCAGCTTTCACCAAATAAAGAATTAATCATTAATCAAATGATGTGGCTGGCTCTATCACATTATGAAATTGAATTTTCACTTGATTCGGCAATTTCTGAGAGAGTTATTTTCCCGATCTCCGATACTGAAAAAAATGGTATTGAAGATGCACGTTTTGTTAAATTCACAGAGGAAAACGGTGAAGTAATATACTATGCTACCTATACTGCTTACGATGGCATGTCCATATTACCAAAGCTGCTTGCAACCGAAGATTTCTATCGTTTCAAAGGTTTACCCATTCATGGCGAACTCGCACAGAACAAAGGAATAGCATTGTTTCCAAGGAAGATCAATGGTAAATATGCCATTCTGTGCAGAATAGATGGGGTAAATAATTATATAGCTTATTCAAATAATATCAATGTCTGGCGCGAAGCCAAACTCATTCAGAAACCAAAATATCCATGGGAACTGGTACAGGTAGGAAATTGCGGCTCGCCTATCGAGACGGAAGAAGGTTGGCTGGTTATAACACACGGAGTAGGACCAATGAGGGAATACGTTTTAGGGGCATCATTATATGAACTTGATAATCCTGAAAAAGAAATTGGCAGGCTAAAGACACCTTTATTGGCTCCCAATAATGAAGAAAGGGAAGGTTATGTGCCCAATGTTATTTATTCTTGCGGTTCCATTATCCACAATAAAAATCTGTTTATTCCTTATGGCATATCAGACTGCGCATCTACTTGCGCTTCAATTAATTTAAATGAACTCCTGAATGAACTCAAGAACTCAAAATAGCAGATGCAGTTGCAGTCACTGCATCTGTTACTTCAACTATAACCTCCTCTTCTTTAGTATTATGCATTTAAAAGCTTTTCCTTTCAGAGGACAGGGAAAATGGACAAAAAAACCTCAAAGGCAGTTGCCGTAATAGTAGCCCACCCCGATGATGAAACGTTATGGGCCGGTGGAACAATTCTGATCCATCCGTCATGGCAGTGGTTTATTGTTTGTCTGTGCCGCGGAAGCGATAAAGACCGGGCTCCTAAATTCTTAAAAACATTACAAATTTTAGGGTCTGAGGGAATAATGGGCGATTTGGACGACGGCCCGGAACAAAAGCCCCTGGATGAAAATGAGCTCAAGCATGCAATACTGAAGCTATTGCCTTCCAGACATTTCGACCTGATTATTTCCCATAATCCAACCGGAGAATATACCAGGCATATCAGGCATGAGGAAGTAAGCAAAGCAATTATTGAACTCTGGCATAACGATAAAATATCTGCCAATGAACTTTATACCTTTGCATATGAAGATGGTGGTAAGAAATATTATCCCAGACCTGTCGAAAACGCTCCTGTTTACCGGACACTTTCGAAACGGATTTGGCTCAGGAAATACAACATAATTACTGAAATATACGAATTTGAAAAAAGCAGTTTTGAAGCAGAAACAACACCGCGCGCAGAATCATTCTGGCAATTTACAAATTCGGTCGATGCTAAAAAATGGCTTAATAATGGAGGAGTTTTAAAATGAAAGTATTGGTATTATATGATTACCCTCCTTCACCCGGAGGGCTTGCAACCCAGGGAGATCTTCTATACAGGGGACTTCTTGAAATGGGTGTTTCTGCCCATGCGGTTCATTTCGAATCAGCACAGGAGAAGGAATGGTACTATCGCTGGTTTGAGCCAGATGTTGTTGTTGGAATAGGTTATTGGGGGCATACACCTAAATTGGTTCTTCACCCGCAACGGTATGGCGTGCAGCCGGTACCATGGTTGGTTGCCGATGGTTATATTGCAAACTACCAGGAGGTTTTGAACGCTCTTCCACTTATACTGGTAACATCGAATTGGGTAAAAGAGATGTATGTCCGCGACGGGATCAATGGCGATAAAATTGAAGTGTTGCCTGTAGGCTGCGATACGGATGCTTTTATCCCTTTCAGTAAGGATGACCCTAAAATTCTGGCCGTGCGCGAAGCGCTGGGTATTTCACCCGATCAGCTGATGATTCTCACTGTTGGCGGCGACGCCGCATCAAAAGGTGCACAGGAGGTAATGCAGGCGCTTGCTATCATTGATACTAAAGCGCCCGATTGGAAATATGTCTGCAAAGTTTGGCCTCAACCACGAACCAAGACACAAAACCTGGCCGATCTGGAAATGGCGACACACCTGGGCATAGAAAAAAATGTCACTTATGCAACCAGTACTATTTCAAGAAATTTCATGCCTTACCTGATTGGCGCATGCGATATTTATGCAGCCCCTTCCAGGCTTGAAGGATTTGGAATGCCGCAGGTGGAAGCAGGAGCATGCGGAAAGCCGGTTATAGGTATTAAAGCCATGGGTATGCTTGATACACTTGTACATGGCAAAACGGCATTCCTGGCAAGTATAGCGCAGAAAATAACCGTGAACGAAGTAATGCTTGGATACGAATCTGGCTTTGAAGATGAACACAGAGTGATATTTAAGGTACCACGGACAATAGACTATCGTGCAAGTGTTCATGATATTGCCAACTATTTGATGGATCTTATGACTGATGCAACATTGCGCGAAAAAATGGGCAAAGCAGCCAGAGAGCGTGTTGTGAAAAATTTTGATTACCGCATTGTTGCAAAGCGGTTTATACAGTTAATGAACGAAAAATTGGGAATAAGATAATCTTCAGATTAACACCATGCAAACTGCAAACTGGCAAGAGATAGAGGAGGCAAAAAAGGCCGCCCTGGAAGTGCTGCTTAATAATGTCCACGGACCATACCATGGACTTCCACGGACTGCTGGCTGGGGATATCCGGAGCCGTATACCAGGGATTTGATGTTTTCTATTTTCGGGATTGCTGTTTCTGACAATCTGAAGCTGATGGAGAGTATTCGCAAAGTATTGGAGACACTCGCAAAAAATCAGACAGACCATGGTCATATCCCTTCGCTGGTGCACGACAAAGAGGACCGCGGGTCAAGTGATACAACTCCTTTGTTCTTGCTGGGTGTTGGTATTTTCAGAAAAATAACAGGTGAACATGATTTTCTTCAGGATGCTGTCAGTAAAGGCCTGACATGGATGCAGTATCAAAGTCCAACTGACCGGCAACTGGTTGCCCAGCAGCCAACAAGTGACTGGCGCGATGAACAATGGGTGACCGGATATGGTTTATATGTGAACACCCTGGTATACAGCTATCTCCGGCTCCTGGGTCAGAATAAAAGAGCAGATCTGATATGCAAAGCAATGAGGAAGTTCACGATCGCGGGAGGCGTACAGCCTCGTCATGTTTACGAAGGTCTTGTGATAAAATATAAGCCTTACTATGCTTTCTGGTCATATAAAATTCATAGCAGCGAACGATTCGACCTGTTAGGTAACAGTCTTGCCATTCTGTCCGGGATAGCATCATCCTCACGGGCTGAAAAGATGATTTCCTGGATCGAAGAGGAGTGTGCGGGCATGAGAAAAAGAGGTGAATTGGCAGTTGATCTGCCGCCTAATTTCTTCCCCTTTATAAAACCTGAAGATCCTGACTGGCGTAAAAGATATGAAATCTATAACAAGCCCGGAGAGTACCATAATGGAGGTATCTGGCCTTTTGTATGCGGGTTTTATGTTGCAGCCTTAATTGCTGCAAGGAGGTACACACTCGCCCAGGAAAAGCTCATGGCGCTTACCCATATTATAAAAATTTCCAGTACCAGGAGGGTCGATTTTGGATTTAACGAATGGATAAAAGCCCAGGATGGCAAACCCATGGGGCAGGACTGGCAGACCTGGAGCGCCGCGATTTATCTTTATGCCGTAAAATGCGTTGAAGAAAAAAGAACACCCTTTTTTGATGAGATACGAAATCATCCCATATTATAAACTAAATTTTTTTGAGCTTTACGATATATGAGGTTTTTTTTATGTAATCTTTAATCGGACTCATGAAATTCTTCATAAGCCTTTAATACTGTTAAATGAGAAATTAAATATGCCAGTGAACTTTCTGCACCCTGGTTACGGTTTACGCCATACCTTTCAAATCCATCGCAGCATCCCTGGGTCTCAAAATCATACAAGCTCATTCTCAGGTCATTTTCACCCAGGAACCACAAAAATGAGGTATATAGCTTATTGAGGTAGTCTTTATCCTTTGTTACATGAAAGGCTTGATGGTACATTAATACCATGGCCATGGCATCTATTGGTTGTTGGGCAAAATAAGAACGTTCCCCATCTTTTTTATACCATTTTTCATTTCCGATTATCGATAAGTAACTATCCTTAAGTGTATGTTTTGTCAGAAAGTTCATAGAATTGATCGCCGTTTTTGTTATATTATCATCGTTAAGTATTTCTGCTGAATGTAAAAGAGCTAAAGGTAAGATGCCATTATCGTATGCAAGCAAAGATTCAAACCATTTCCAATCGGGGGTTTCGTTTTCATCGTAATGTTTAATTAATAAATTAGCTAAGCTTCTTAACCTTTCTGTCATTGTATTATCAGACGGGTTGCTTTTAAGATAATAACATATGCCAATCATCGTATTTGCAATGCCCCTTATGGACTTTAAGTTTTCAAAATTGGGAGATGCATTAAAAAATACCAATTTACCTGTTTGGTAATAAGCATCGTTGGGGGCATTCCCTAACAGGTAACCCAATGCCCATATAGTCCTTCCAAAAGAATCTTCGGAGCCAACCGTATCCAGATAGTTTCTGCTAAAGCTCAGGAAATTCCTGAAGGTGCCGTTCGCATTTTGCATATAATTGATATAGCTTAAATAGATGGGCGACAATTCAAGGGCACGAATATTTTTCATTTGCTTGTACGCCATTAAAACCATAAGCAAAGCCCTGGAATTATCATCCAGACTATAGCCTTCTTTTAAGTTTGGAATGCCAAATTTTGCATGTTGGATGATGCCTGTATCGTCTGTCAGGCGATTGATATGAGTTAGAGAAAATGGAGGCAGAATGAGGGAATCCAGTGCAGTATCTTTCTTTACAACTACCCTATACCCTTCCTTCAGAATATTTTCAGATAGCTCAACATACTTTTCACCTGTTTTCGGCCAGGTAATTTTCCGGCCATAATCATATGCTTTTCTTTTAAGCTCATTTAGCTCCCCGGGTTTATCTAAGAGTTCTATCAAAACGGAAGTAAGGTTGTCGGAATCATTAAAGTTAAAAAACTTTCCCCTTCCTTCTGCCAGCAATTCTGCAGCATGCCAATATGGTGTTGAAATAACGGCAGAACCTACTCCAACAGCATACGAAAGTGTTCCACTGGTAATTTGGGCTTCGTTCAAATAGGGTGTTATGTAAATATCAGAAGCAGATAGGTATTTGAACAAATCTTGCTCGTCAATAAACTCATTAAGAAATATAACATGCTTTTCAAGTTGAAGGCTTTTGACTAAACACATTAAGAAAATACGATATTCTTCACCGGAATGGCGCAATACATTGGGGTGGGTTTTGCCCAAAACGATATAAAAAACATCCGGGTGTTTCTCAACAATTTTGGGCAATGCTTTGATTACAGTTTCAATTCCTTTGTTGCGTCCAATAAAGCCGAAAGTAAGTAACACTTTCTTGTTTTCAAGCTTAAACTCCTTTTTCGATTTTTCCTGGCTAAAATGAAGGTCTGGTACACCATGTTCTATAAAAACAATTTTTTCTTCCGGCACTTTGTAAATACTCACCAGAAATTCAATAGCTTTATGGCTCATCACGACTATTTTATGTGCCATTTTGCATATTTCCTGCAAAACAGCCTTTTCGTTATACGAGGGGGTTTTAATTACGGTATGAAGCGTTACAATAAGAGGAACTTCCAGTCTATGTAGCAAAGGAAGGATATATACTCCGTTTTGACCACCGAAAATACCAAATTCATGTTCAAGAATACAAAGGTCAGCGCCGCTCAGATTAATGAATTTAACGGCCTGTAAATAATCTTCCTGGTGTTCTTGCCTGATGGTCAGTTTTACTTCTTCAGGGTATTCATAAGTATTGTCTATGTCGTTTAATGCAACAACAAAACCCTCATACCCATATTTCATCCTTCCATTATTAACTAACATTGAGTTGAACAGGTTATTCGTAAAGGTACCAATGCCGCATTCCCGGGGTGGATATGTACCAATAAAAGCTAATTTCATTCCTTTCAAGATTTATTTTAGTGAATACTACAAAAGCCGGACAATCTGACCACATCTGGCCGGACTAAATTGACCACATCGAAGTTGCTGGTTTTTTAAAGAGTTTTCTCATTGTAAAAAGTGGTAATACAAATTTATCCATTTTAATTTAAAGTTTCAATTTTTTTTAGTTTTACTCTGTTCTTTCAATATTGTCCCATCCCATATTTCTCCGGCTTTTTTTGGAGGGGACAATTCAAAAAATGGTACAACGGTACTAAGGTATAATGGTACAATGGTTCCATAATGCAATTGTACAATAGCTAAAAGACTAAAGACAAAAGACAAAAGAAACAAGAAAGAAAAAAGACTGAACGACTCAACCCTTCATGCTTTCAATAGTTTTTCCAGCTCATCCAAATCAATTGAGTTCTGAAAAAACTTTCCGTACCACCGGATGCAACGATTGGCATTCAACGGTATGCCGGGGACAGGAATATTGTTCCTGCGACATTGCCTCATTCCAAATGTCAGCTCTGGAATGCAGGCAATACCCAGGACACCAAAAGTCCGTTTTTCATGTAAGGTATATTTTCATAATTAATTTAAAATTACAATAATAAACAGAGAGGTGCCAGGTACAGGGTGCAATGGGGCTTATTAACTAGTGACGATGGCTGTTGAAGAAAGTTGAAGAGGGTGGAACGAACAGTGAACTATGAACTGGATAACTGCAAACCACAAACTGCATACCCGCCCCATAAAAAACAATATCTTTGGTAATATTATACGATGCATAACACTTTTTTTCAATTAAATAATGAAAGCTGTTACTGTAAAAGAGATCAGTCATGAATTACTTAACCTGACACCCAAAGAACTCCGGGACATTTGTCTACGGTTGTCAAGATTCAAACTGGAGAACAAGGAGTTACTTACTTACCTCCTGTTTGAATCATCTGATGAGGCATCGTATGTTGAAAGTGTAAAAAAGGAAATTGATCAGCAATTTGAGAAGATAAATAAGAAAAGCTATTATTTTATTAAAAAATGTCTTCGCAGAGTTTTGTTCAACACCAGGAAATATATCAGGTATTCTCAGAATAAGAAAACGGAGATAGATTTACTTATCTATTATTGTTTAAAAATGAAAGAATTCACCCCCTCCATTCAGGGGAATGCAGCACTCCGGAATCTTTATATAAGGCAAATAGGGACAATCAGGGAAAAACTCAGCTCCCTCCATGAGGATTTACAGTATGACTACGGGCTGGAGCTGAAGGCTTTGGAGGCATGAAGAAAGAGGGGGAGACAAGGAGCAAAGCGACGCAGTTCCGCCCTTGCTCCGCCGTAGCGGCTACGCGAAGGCGAAGGAAGCGCAAGGGGGAGAAACAAGAAACAAGACAAAAGAAACAAGATTGCACGATCGGACCCCCGACCTGTATTGCTCCGCGAAGGCGATGCTGGCGGATAGCCGGGGGCCGCGTTTAAAATAATTTATTGAATGCTTTTGCAACCAGGAAGGCAGCTGCTGCAGCTGTAATACCGATCAGGGTGACTTTTATTGCTCCTTTCAAGGGTGGCTGTCCTGTTACTTTACTTTTAAAATAACCGAACAGGAACAGGCAGATTACCGTAAGCAAAGCCGAAATTAACAATCCCTCATAAGGAGTATGAGTAAAAAAATATGCTGTAAGCGGAATCAAACCACCTATTATGTAGGAGATGCCGATAGTAGCTGCACTGTTCCTCGCCCGGTTGACATCTGGCTTTTCCATACCCAGTTCATATTTCATCATAAAATCGACCCATTTATCTTTATCCTTTGCCAACTCATTGGCGATGATATTTTGGGTAGGTCCATCCAATCCGTATTGAGCAAAAACAAGCTTTACCTCTTCCTTTTCTTTCTCAGGCACTTTTACCACTTCATCATATTCCCTCGTCAGCTCGGACTGATAATGCTCCTGCTCTGTTTTGCCGGCCAGGTAGCCGCCTAATCCCATTGCAATGCTTCCTGCGACAATTTCAGCAATGCCTGCTGTGATAACAACTGAATTGCTTTGTACAGCCCCGCTTAAACCTGCCGCCAGCGCAAACGGGACAGTCAATCCATCAGACATACCTATAACGATATCAGTGATGAAATCTGAGCTTCTCAGATGTTCTTCTTTATATGTGTCTTTAGCAACTATCGTACTTGTCATTTTTAAAGTATTTTGGTTTACCGGGTATGTTTATTATATTCATCCTGCAATTGCCTGTAAGCAGATGTTTCAAATCTCCCATCTATTTTTCATTCAAAATTTTACCCTCCTGTAAAAAACCTTCTTTACTATTTCCACTGTGAAAATGTAGAATAATACGGTTAAACCTATTAACATGAGGAAAGGAAGCGGAAGCGGGCTGAATCCAAAAATCCCTGCAAGCGGGGTGAAAGGTAAAATTAATGTCACAACAAAAATTGAAAGAGTTGCGATTAAAAGATGTTTCCCGGGTTTACTTCTGAAGAAAGGCTTCCTGCTTCGTATTACAAGCACAATAATGGATGCCGAAATAACGGATTCTATAAACCAGCCTGTTCTGAACTGAACCTGAGTAGCATGGAGTACCAGTAAAAGCAAACCAAAGGTGAGAAAGTCAAATACCGAACTCACAATCCCAAACGTAATCATAAACTTACGGATTGCTTTAATATCCCAGCGACGCGGATAGTTAATCATTTCGTCATCCACATTATCTGTAGCGATGGTCATCTCCGGGAAATCAGTAAGCAGGTTAGTCAGCAAAATTTGCTTGGGTAGCATTGGCAGAAACGGAAGAAATAAAGATACTCCGGCCATACTGAACATATTGCCGAAATTGGCGCTTGTTGCCATGAACACATATTTGAGCGTATTGGCAAATGTTGTCCGCCCTTCGAGGACCCCCTGCACCAAAACATCAAGCCCCTTTTCGAGCAGTACGATATCGGCTGCATCCTTAGCAACATCAACAGCACTTTCAACAGAAATGCCTACATCAGCAGCATGTAAAGCTGATGCGTCATTAATACCGTCACCCATATACCCTACAACATTCCCGGCTTTCTTCAAAGCCAGAATTATACGTTCTTTTTGGTTGGGTTCGATTTCTGCGAAAACATCCACTCCTCCTACTTTCCTCAGAAGAGCGGCGTCGCTAAGATGGCTGAGGTCCGGTCCAGTCAGGATCTTTGTATTCGTCAATCCCATCTGCTGGCTGACGTTGGCTGCTACGAGATGATTATCGCCTGTGATTATTTTTAATACAACTCCCAGGTTTCTGAGTCTGGTAATCGTTTCAAGAATATTTGGTTTTGGCGGGTCAAAAAGAATGAGAAATCCTAAAAATGTCATACCCGATTCCTGGTCTTTGCTGATGCGTGATTCTGATCCTATATTCTTGTAAGCAATGCCGAGAGTTCTGAATCCTTTACTGCTGAACTCCTCAAAGTGCTTCTGGATCCGGTCAAGGGCTGTGATTTTATCGACAACCTTTCCATCTTTAGTTTCTACCGATGAACATATGTCGAGAACATTCTGCAGAGCTCCTTTGGTCACCATAAGGTGCACATTATCATGTGAAACAAGGATAGTCAGCCGCTTACGAATAAAATCATACGGAATTTCGTCCTGCTTCTGGTAACCGGCCAGGTCAAACTGCTTATAATTGCGAATAGCCTCGTCTATCGGGTTTGTAAATCCGGTTTCGTAAAAAGCGTTGATATAAGCATGGAAAAGAACTTTCTCGTTCGCAATGCCATCGACATCAAATGCCGATTGCAGCTGCACGATTCCTTCAGTCAGAGTGCCGGTTTTATCGGAGCAGATAACGTTCATGCTGCCGAAATTTTCAATCGAAGCGAGCCTCTTTACTATTACCTTCTTTTGAGCCATCCGTTTAGCACCATGAGAAAGGTTTATACTGATAATTGCAGGAAGTAACTGTGGTGTAAGGCCTACAGCTAGCGCTAAAGAGAATAAGAATGAGTCCAGTACCGGGCGTGCCAGAAACACGTTGATGGCAAAGATGCTGACTACCAGAATAAACGTGACTTCCATTAGGAAATAGCCGAAACGCCTGATTCCGCGCTCGAATTCCGTTTCCTGGGGTCTGAGTTTCAGCCGCTCTGAAACCTTACCGAATTCGGTCTCTTTACCTGTGTGAACAATCAGTGCAGTTGCGCTGCCGCTCACAACATGCGTCCCCATCCAGAGAGCATTAGTCCGCTTACCAAGGAGAGTTTCTGCAGGCAATTCAGACACCATTTTTTCAACGGGGAAAGTTTCACCTGTAAGCATGGCTTCATCTATGAAAAGGTCTTTTGATTCCTGAATAAGACCATCACCGGGTATGATATCGCCGGCATTGAGCACTACGATATCTCCCGGCACAATTTTTTCTACCGGAATTTCTTTGGCGATTCCGTCGCGCATCACAGATGCTTTTATCTGGACTATTGAAAGAAGTTTCTCTACTGCATTTGATGCGCTGTGTTCCTGCCAGAATCCCAGTAAGCCGCTTACGATGACAATTAATAAGATTATAAATGCATCTACCCGATCTTTCAGAAAAAATGACAAAACAGTTGCTAAAAGAAGGATCAGGATAATAGGACTTTTGAATTGAGATATCAGGAGGTTAAACACGTCCGGGTGTTTTTTTGGCTTTAGAAGATTCGAGCCATAGAGTTCGAGCCGTTTTTGAGCTTCATCGCTTGTCAATCCTTCCTTTTTTGATTCAAGGTTTTGAAGCATCCCGCTCACAGATATGCTCCAAAAAGCCGGGGGAAATTGGTTCATTCTAATTTTCCTTTCTTTGAATTTTTACCAGACTCATTTTTTTCGAAATGGAAATACATTTAACTATCACAAAATATGCAGATAAAAGTATTTTGTTTTTTCACTTCTTAATTACCAAAGTTAAATCTTGTTTAATCTAAAGTCAATCTCTTTTAATTAAATATTGGATTAATTACCATACTGAGATAATATTATAACACCCGAAGCCATGATGAGTTTATATATTTATCCGTTTTAAGTTTTAGTCACTATTGTGCTTATTAATATTGAAATGGATAAATCTCCTGGAATTGATCTGATTATCTGCACAAAAATTGATAAATTTGTCTTTAAGAGCGGTAAACTTTGCAAGGTTAATAAACCCGGGAGAGAATGTTCGGCTTTCCAACCGTTTTTTTCTGCTATTTAATTTATTTTGGACTGGACTGAAATTTTTTATGATATTCTGAAAGATGAAAACTGTGAACAGCAAATCAAAAAAAAC
>Ga0207931_1000187_pt1 | contig 23890 bp, 20 predicted proteins | sample NGESurdeep092012_2_FD_184478 | JGI IMG/M metagenome (GOLD analysis project Ga0207931, IMG submission 184478) | Arctic peat soil microbial communities from Barrow, Alaska - NGEE Surface sample 415-1 deep-092012 (SPAdes) | ecosystem: Environmental > Terrestrial > Soil > Wetlands > Peat ...
ACGCCAGCGCGGTCATGGCGGCCAATGCGGTCGCCCCCGACTCCCGCGAGGGCATCGAAGCGTTCCTGAGCAGGCGCGAGCCGCACTGGCGGGGCCGCGCCTAGCGCGAGGGTGGCCCGCGCCCGGGCACCGAGGGCGCGGTCAGCGTCGCCGTACAGATCGCCAGAACCACACTGGCGTTCTCGCTCCGACAGCTGCGGCCCGTCGTTGTCGTCGGCATCGCCCCGCCACCGACGACCTCGGCCGGTTCCCTGACTCAGCGACCGGGATCTGACGCCGGCTGCGGCCGTCTCGCCCCACACCTCGTCGGCCAGACTCCCGACGGCAACCGGCAGCGCCCGGCCCATGGTCGACCTCATGGTTCGACGAAATCGCTCCGCACTTGGAAGCTCGCTACCCACTCGACCCGACCGACCGCGGGTCGGCGGCATTCCGCTCGCGGCCGTTCGCATGCTGGCCCTGCTGCCCCGCCCCGCAGCCGTCTGGCGTCCTCTCGGTGTCAGCCCCTCGTTGCGGTAGGACGATCACCTGCTCCCCGACGGACACCGCCTTCCGGCCGCCACCCCCCGACAACACCGACGTCTACCTCGCCCCCCGGCCAGCGTGAGGAAGACCCTGTCAACCAATCGCGAGACACACCACTAGATGCCTTGCGCCGGGGGTCGGTTCCTCCTCAGTCCTTCCCGGGTTCGGGTTGCGGGTTGCCCCGCTGACCGCGCCGCAGCCCCACGATGCGCTCCTTGAGCACCCCGCCGTGCTCGCGGGCGGCCGCACTGCCCGCGACGATCACCAGCGAGATGGCGATCGCCGCGATGAACAACGGATAGCCCATCAGCAACCGCACGGCCGCCAGCCAGCCGACCAGATCGTTGTCGTACAGGTAGTTCTGCACCAGGTAGCGGGCGGCGAAAACCACCACCCAGACGAACGTTGCCCAGTCATAGCGGCGAACCAACCGCTTGTCGGACCGCCAGGCGGCACCCCGTCCGTTGATGCCCTCCCAGATGACGCCGACCAGCGGCCACCTGATGATCATCGACAGCAGCAGCGCCCCGCCGTACAGCAGGTAACTCCAGATCCCCAGCAGGAAATAGCCTTTCGCAGTGCCGGTGCGATAGGCGATGTAGGCCGCGATGCCGACACCGAACAGGCCGGCGATCGCCTGGGTGACCGGCCGCCGTCGGGCGATCCGCATCCCGGCGATGAGCACCCCCGCGGCCAACGCCGCGCCGATTCCCCAGCCCAACCCTGCGATGGCGTTGACGACGACGAAGACGACCACCGGCAGGCCCGAGTCGACCATGCCCATGGGGCCGCCCATCTGCTCCCAGACAGTGGGTGTCGCGCCTTCATCCGCGGCCCCGGCGTCTGGGTCGGAGTCGTGGTCGACGTCGGCGCCGACCGCCTCGGCACTGTGGCCGGCGTGCTGTTCTCCTGGTCGATCCGCTTCGGCCGCACCGCGGGTGAATTCCGGCGACTCCCGTCGGGCCAGCTCCGCCAGGTCGTCCGGGATGAACCCGGACAGATCGACCCGCTCGAGCTCCCGGTCGGGTGGCGTCACGGCACCAACATCCTGCGCTCCGGTCGCATCAGGGGTTCCTCGGTGGGACTCCGTCACGCGTGAACCGGCAGCAGGTCGTAGTCGGGGTTGTAGATGACCTTCTGACCGTCCCGCATCGCTACCCTGCCCCGCACGTTGAGGGTGCGTCCCGGCTCGATGCCGGGGATGGAACGTCGGCCCAGCCAGATCAGCTGGACACCCTCGGTGCCGTCGTACAGCTCTGCGACCAGCGTCGCCTGGGTGTCGGTCGGACGGAGATCGACGTACCTCAACCGACCGTGCAGCTTGACCTTGTCACCCTGGCAGCAGATGAGGGCCCTCATCGAGCCGGTCGCGTCGACCTCTTCGGTGAGTACCTCGGCGTGGAGTTGATCGTCATCCCGCGTGAGCCGCTTGAACCAGCCGGAGACTGTTCCAGCCATGTCGTCCTACTTTCAGCACTGCGCGCCCGTCGTCGGGGCTCACTCGGGCGGTTCCGTACCGCCGTTCCCTTCCAGGGTAGCCGCGTGCGTGGCCGGGGAAGCACGGCAACGAAGGCCTTCCGCCAGGCGGTGATGTCGGGCCACTGACCGGCTCACCGGCCCGTCGAGCGGTCAGCTGCCCGATGTCGGTGGCGCGTCCGGCCCGGTGCTGGCACGGCGCAGGATGGCCGCCACATCCGGCGGCCGGTACGCGGGGCCTTTGAGCACCTTGCCGTCCGCTCGCCGCAGCGGCCGGCCGTTCTCGTCGAGCTTGGTCATGTTCGAGGCATGAACCTCGTCCAGCACCGCATCCAGGTCGATGCCGTACACGTGCGCGGTGCCGTAGGCGACGTAGACGATGTCCGCCAGCGCATCGGCGATGCCGGTGAGATCACCCGCCGTCGCGGCCACGGCCAGTTCGGCGACCTCCTCTTCGATCAGCGCCTGCCGCAGGGAGACCTGGTCGGAGCCGACCTCGACCGTCGGCTGCACGCTGATCGGCAGTCCGTACACCCGGTGGAATTCACCCACCTGGGACCAGGCCCTGCTGGCCGGCTGCCCTGATAAGGCCGTCGTGACGGCCACCGGAGCTCCCAGGTACCGGGCTCGGGCACTGTCGGACCCGGGATCAGGCACAGTCCACGCACACCAGCCGGCCGCCGGAATCCGACGCGAGTCGGCTGCGGTGCTGGACCAGGAAACACACCGAACAGGTGAATTCGTCGGCCTGTTTCGGGATGACCTTGACGGTCAGTTCCTCCCCGGACAGGTCAGCACCGGGTAGTTCGAAACTCTCTGCGGTGTCGCCCTCGTCGATGTCGACGACCGCCGACTGCGCCTCGTTGCGCCTTGCCTTCAGTTCTTCAAGTGAATCCTCGGACGCTTCGTCGGACTCATTCCTGCGCGGGGCGTCGTAATCAGTAGCCATGTTGTTCCTCACCTCGAGTTGTCACTCGTTCTCAATCACCGCTGCCGGGCACTGCTCTCGATCCAGGGGCGCGTCGCCGGGGCTGTGCTGCATCTACCCGCTCTGTCCTGACCGCTGCAGGTCCCACCGTCCTGCCACTGCCACGCCCGTCGTGCCTTGCCGCCGGTGCTCCGGACGTAACGTCATCGCCCCGCCTTTTGTGCCCGGCGCGCGACGGGAATCACACCCGAGGAGAATCGCTGTCGAGTCCGAGCCTGGCGACGGTGGTTGTTGCTGTCGCCAGCGTCGAGCCCACGTGCCCGGCCCAACCGCACGCAGCAGGCGGCAGCAGGGTAGCGGACATCGGGCGGTCCGTGGTACCGGGGCTCGCCGAGTGGCCCTGCGACAGTTCGGCCCGGTTCGGTCCGGCGAGCCTTTACCCTGGTCGCACGGGGCCACGGCGATGATGGACGCGCAGTATCCGTGCCGGCCCCTGCCCGGACGCCGGCGGGCCGCGTCTTGCCGGCCCGATGAACCAGCCCAGGAGGAATTCCGCGGTGAGCCCCGACTCAGCCCCCGACCGCTACCGACGGCGCCGCTACTGGCCGGCGCTGACGGTGATCGGGGTGCTGTTGATCGGCGCCGTCGTGGTGTGGTTCCCCACCCTGCGCCCGACGTCGGAGAGCAGTGGAGCCTGCAACGTGCCCGGCCCAGCCCCGGCGACGACCGCACCGACGACCCGCAGCGTGGCCGGTGACCCGTCCACTGCCGGTGCCGCCACCCCGCCGCCGCCGACGACCGCTGCGGTGTCGGCAACGACGGCCTCTACCGCGCCCATCGTCACCTCGCTGGGTGTGTACACCGAGCACGCGAGCCTTGAAGCGGTGCGCCCGGCGAATCCGTCGACCGTGATGCTGACGGTGTTCAACGCCAGTTCCGTTCGCGGTCAGGCCAAAGCGGTGACCGACGAACTGCGAGCGGCCGGCTTCGAATCGATCAGGGCCAGCTCGAACGACCCGCTGTACCCGGCCGCAGATCTCCTGTGCGTCGCGCAGATCCGGTACGGCGCGGCCGGCGCGGCGGCCGCCCGCACGGTGCTGCTCATCGCGCCGTGCGCGCAACTGGTGCTCGATTCCCGCGTCGACGACTCGGTGGACCTCGCGTTGGGCGGCAGGTATCTGTACGGGTCCGTCAGCGACGACGTCAAGACCCAGCTCAAAGGCGTCCAGGAGGCAGCCACACCGCCGGCAGTGATCGAAGGGCAGACCGCTGCGGCCAAGCCGTTGCCCCCGATCCCGCCGCTGCCACAGGCCGCCTGCTCGACCTGAATCAGCGCGACCGAAGACCGAGTCGTCACCGAGAGTCGCCGAGCGGACAGCATGACGCCCTATTGCCGCGCGGCACCGCCGCGCCGACCCGTCCCGGGCTCAGTACGATTTCCGCACCCGGAACGCGAAAACCCGTGCGGGATGACACAGTCGGGAATCACCAACCCGGGATACCGGGATTCACCACTGCGATTCACTACGGCAAGGAGCGCGCGGCGTGACCAGTTACCAGCCCGAGACGGCCTTACAGCCCGAATTGGCATTCGGCATCGACATCGGCGGCACCGGAATGAAAGGCGGGATCGTCGACCTGCGCGGCGGCGTACTGGTCGGTGATCGGTTCCGGCTGGACACGCCGCAACCCTCGACGCCGCAAGCCGTCGCGGAGACGGCGGGCAAGGTGGCGGCGCACTTCGACTACGCGGGGCCGTTCGGCGTCGCGTTCCCCGGCGTGGTGCTGCACGGGGTGGTGAAGACCGCCGCGAACGTCGACAAGGGGTGGATCGACACGTCGCTGCAAAAGGCCATGGAACCGAAGCTCCCCGGCCCGGTGACGGTGCTCAACGACGCCGACGCCGCCGGGCTGGCCGAGGCCACCTACGGCGCCGGCCGGGGGCTGCGCGGGTTGATCATCGTGGTCACCTTCGGCACCGGCATCGGCATCGCGTTGATCAACGACGGCAAGCTGGTGCCCAACGCCGAGCTGGGCCACCTCGAACTGGACGGCTTCGACGCGGAGTCCAAGGCCGCCGCCTCGGCCAGGGAGCGGGACGGTCTGAGCTGGGAAGGGTGGGCCAAGCGAGCGTCGAAATACCTGCGCCACCTGGAGAATCTGCTCTGGCCCGAGCTGTTCGTCCTGGGCGGCGGTATCTCCAAGAAGCCGGAGAAGTGGGTGCCGCTGCTGAAGAACCGGACGCCGTTGGTGGTTGCCCAGCTGATCAACAACGCCGGCATCGTCGGCGCGGCGCTGGCCGCCAGCGAGGCGCAGAAGGGCCTGGAGCTCGGGGCACCGGAATCGCCCGCGGAGAGCACCGTGACGCTGACCCTCGACTGAGCCCCACCGATTCCGCCGGGAGCTCCGGCGTCCGGGATCCACCGCTGGCGTCGGAGATCGGCGTGGGCGATCCACCGCCTCCGCGGGTTTCGTGGCTATGGTGGTCTGTGGAACGCGGCCGTTCCCGTCCGGTAGGAGCGGACCGCGGTTGGGTTCCGGTTTGGGGCAAACGGCCAGAAATCGACCAATCCGATCCGCCGTTCGGTCGTGACCGGACGTGGTCGCCGTTACACTGGGACGGTCGCTCTCCGGCAGGAACACGGTTCTCGAGTTCGGACCCAAGACGTTGGATGGCTACGGCTTCCATGATTCGCGCGGGCCTTGAACTGCCAGTCCAGGCGGCTTGTTGAGGCGAAAGGGCATCAGTGGCAGGCGTAGCAGCATCCAGCGGTTCCACGCGGACTCGTCGGGCATCCGCAGCCCATCCCGTTGACGACATAACGGGACCGGTTGACGACGCGGCCGCCGACACTCCCCCCACCGCCCCCGACCTCGCCGATGACCTGGCAGAAGACGTTGCAGAAGACGTGGTCGTCGCGGATCTACCCGACGACGCCAGCGTCGAGGTGCTGTTGATCGACGAGACCGTCGAGGTCGATCTCATCGAGGTCGGCGACGAACCCGTGGTGGCAGCCGACGACGACGGTGAAACCCCGGCGGCGGCGACCGCCGAGAAGAAGGACGGCGAAGCGACCGAATCCGAGGAGTTCTCCTGGGATGACGAGGAGGAGTCCGAGGCCCTCAAGCAGGCGCGCAAGGATGCCGAACTCACCGCGTCCGCCGACTCCGTTCGGGCGTACCTCAAGCAGATCGGCAAGGTTGCCCTGCTGAACGCCGAGGAGGAGGTGGACCTGGCCAAGCGGATCGAGGCCGGGCTCTACTCCGCCGAACGGATGCGTCAGTGCGAGGAGGTCGGCGAGAAGCTCCCCAACCAGCTCCGTCGTGACCTGCGGTGGATCAAGCGGGACGGCGAGCGGGCCAAGAATCACCTGCTGGAGGCAAACCTGCGACTGGTCGTGTCGTTGGCCAAGCGCTACACCGGGCGCGGCATGGCGTTCCTCGATCTGATCCAGGAAGGCAACCTCGGCCTGATCCGTGCCGTCGAGAAATTCGACTACACGAAGGGCTACAAGTTCTCCACGTACGCGACCTGGTGGATCCGCCAGGCCATCACCAGGGCCATGGCCGACCAGGCCCGCACCATCCGCATCCCGGTACACATGGTCGAGGTCATCAACAAGCTCGGCCGGATCCAGCGCGAACTGCTGCAGGACCTCGGCCGCGAACCCACGCCGGAAGAGCTCGCCAAGGAAATGGACATCACCCCGGACAAGGTGCTGGAGATCCAGCAGTACGCTCGGGAGCCCATCTCGCTGGATCAGACCATCGGTGACGAGGGTGACTCGCAGCTCGGCGACTTCATCGAGGACTCCGAGGCGGTCGTCGCGGTCGATGCGGTGTCGTTCACGCTGCTGCAAGATCAGCTGCAGGCCGTGTTGCAGACGCTGTCCGAGCGTGAGGCGGGCGTCGTGCGGCTTCGCTTCGGCCTGACCGACGGTCAGCCACGCACCCTGGACGAGATCGGCCAGGTCTACGGGGTCACCCGCGAGCGGATCCGGCAGATCGAGTCGAAGACGATGTCCAAGCTGCGCCACCCGTCGCGTTCGCAGGTGCTGCGCGACTACCTGGAGTAGGGCGCAACCGGCCGCCGGCACCGACCTGACCGGTGGCGACTGGACCGGTGCGGATCGCTCGCCCGGGACGGCAGGCGCTGAGACGCTCGGGCGTTGCCTCGGGAGCGGGGCGGGCCAGCGTGTTGTTCTGGTCCGGCGTTGTCTGCCCGGCGCGACTACAGTCGGCTCACCTCGGCGTGTCCGCCGGGCCATCACGACAGCAGAAGGGCAGGTCCTCGATGGCCGACAACGAGCCTGATTCCACCACCGAGATCGGCGAGGTCGATCGGCAATGGGAGCGGACCTCGCTGACGCACCCGGAAGACGCGGAGGCGCGCAATGTCTCGGGCGCCATCGAGGAGACGGATGACGAGTTGGCGGCCGACCTGGCCGACGGCTCGGACATCGCGGCGAAGCTCCGCGGGGACGCCTGATCGACCTACCATTGCGACGCGCATACCTGGCCGCCGATCGCCGCACATCCGGGCGGCCACCGTCCCTCCACGGATCGTCACGGCAGGCAATTCCGTCCGCCGGCGCGAATGCAAGGACGGGTGACCACGCCGCGGAATCACCCTCCATTTTGTCGGACATCGAGATCACCGCCGGGCGGGTCCCATCTCCGCTTGCACCATTGGCGTGAAGAATGGTCGGGCCAGGTGGCCATCCACCGTGCGCATTCTGTTGCCGTCCGGCCATGATCGAGCGTCGTCGGCAGCCGGGCCACCCGAGAAACGTTCTGCCGACTGATGATTGGCTGCCCCTCCCACCGAACACGCCGACAATCGGTGATCGCCGGAACGGTCATGGTGACCATTCATCACAATCGGGTCCATCGATCGCCTCTCGGTCGGTATCCATTGATCAGAGCTCGGTTCAGCGCCCGACCCCCGGGCACTACCGCATCCGGAACATCCCGCTGCTCGGCTCGAAGGTCACCGCCGTCGTGTCGAAGGACGCCCCGATCGCACCTGACGAGGCCAGCGTGGCCACCGTGCCGGTCGTGCATCGGGATCCCGGCCCGATCAGCCAGCCGTCCTGACCCATCCGGACCGCGGCCTCCACGTCGTGCGTGGAGGCCACCACGGGGATGCCCCGCTCGGTCGCGATCCGGCGCAGCACCGCCAGCAGTTCGATCCGCGCGGGCGCATCCAGGAAAGCGCTCGGCTCGTCCAGCAGCAGCAGCGCGGGTTCCTGAGCCAGCGCCCTGGCGATCATCACCCGCTGCCGCTGACCGTCGGACATCCGGGCCAGCAGCACCTCGACCAGGTCCTCCGCGTGCACCGCGACAAGCGCATCGCGGACCGCCTGCTGATCGACCGGTCGTAGCGTGCCGCTGCGCTTCTGGTGCGGGAACCGGCCAAGGGCAACGACATCCCCGCCGCGGAGCAAACCAGGGTCGAACCGCTCGGTCAGCACCACCGCCAATTTCGCCGCCCTGGCCCTGGGGTCGAGTCCGGCGAGCGGATCCCCGGCCAGGGTGACAGCGCCGGCCAGTGGGCGCTGCAGGCCGGCGATCGACCGGAGCAGCGTCGATTTTCCGGAACCGTTGGGACCCAAGAGCACGGTGACCCGACCGGCGATGGCGCGCAGCTCCAGCCCGGCCAGGATGATCGTGTCGGGCCGGCGCCAGCCACCCTGATATCCGACCGACAACCCTTCCAGCACAAGGTCCCCGGCACCGGGTCCGTTTCCCGCGGGTCCCTCGGGGCCATTTCCCTCGGGCCCATTTCCCTCGGGGCCATTTCCCTCGGGGCCACTCACGCCGGGATCCTCACCGCCCGGATCGCTGTCACCGGAGGTCGACGTCATGCCGCTCCCGCCGCCAGCGTGCGGCTGCGCAACAGTGCGATGACCACGACCGGAGCCCCGATGGCCGCCGTCACCACATTGAGCGGCAGCACCCCGTCGCTGCCGGGCAGTTGCGCGAGCACGGCGCACAGCTGGCAGACCACGGCGCCCATCAGCACCGCGGCCGGCACCAGCAGCCGGTGATCTGCCCTGCCCAGTGCGAGCCGGGTGAGATGGGGGATCGCGATGCCCAGGAACGCAATCGGGCCGCAGAAGGCCGTCACCGCGCCGGCGATCACGGCGGTGGCGACGATCGCGACGGTGCGGATGCGGCGCACTCCGACGCCCATGGAGGCCGCGTAGGTCTCTCCCAGCAGCAGCGCGTTCAGTGACGGCGACAACCACGCGGCCATCAGCACACCCACCAGGACCGCCGGCGTCAGGAACATCAGGTCCTGCCAGCTGGTGCCGCCGACCGAGCCGAGCCCCCACAACACGAACTTCTGGATCCGGGCGGGATCGGAGAAGGCCAGCAGCAGCGAGACCACGGCGCCGCTGGCCGCTCCGATCATCACGCCGATGATCAGCAGGGCGACCACCGAGCGCACCCAGCGGCCGAGCACCAGCACCAGTGCCAGCACGGCGAGCGCCCCCAATCCCGCCGCGACGACCGTTCGGAAGCGGCCGCCGGCGCCCAAACCGGCCACGAAAGCACCCGCCCCGGTGCCGGTGCCGAGCAGCGACAGCGCCACCCCCAGCCCGGCACCCGAGGACACTCCGAGGATGTACGGATCGGCCAGCGGATTCGCGAACAGCGTCTGCATGAGCAGGCCGGCCACCGCCAGCCCGGCGCCCGCGAGGATCGCGGTGACCGCGCGCGGGAGCCGGACCTGTTCCAGCAGCACCGTCCAGGTGGGATCGCCGGCGTCACCTGTCGTCAGGTAGCGCACCGTGGCCGACGGCGGGATCGGCACCGATCCCACGCCGATCGCCAGCACCGCCGACAGCAACGTCAGCACCGCCAGCCCGGCCAGCACGAGGGTCGATCGCTGCATCCTCATCGCGTCGACGTCACCGGCGCCGTCCGATCCGGCTGGGTCGACTCATTGGGTCGACTCATTGGGTCGACCCAATTGGGTCGACTGATGGGACCGAGCGGGGCGACCGGCGCTGGCGGCCCTGTCGACAACATCCACACCGTCAGGACAGCTGCAGGTAGAACGCGAAATCGTGGCCGGGCATCAGGTCCGGGTGCAGGATCGCGACCAGGTCACCCAGCACCAGGTCGGGCCGTGCGGTGCCGAGCTCGTAGTAGTTGTTGCCACCTTCCGCGGTCACGTCCTTCGCCGCGTTCCACACGTTGCCCGACTGGAACGCCGCGAACTCGGAGAACCGGGGTTCCTCCGACAGCGCCTCGGCCTTGCTGGTCCACGTCGTGCTGGCCAGCCACGCCGGAGCCTTGCCGGCCTTGGCCAGTACCGACTCCAGATCGGTGCTCACCGATCCCGTTGACGGATCGTCGGCCCAGGCCGTGGTTCCGCCCGCGTCTGCGATCAGCCGGGAGTTGAACGACTGGCCACCCGGGACGTACCAGGTGCCCTGGTATGGCTGACCTGGCACCACCTGCACCGGATCGGCGGACGCCACCTTGTCGGCCAGCGCCGTGTAACTCTGTTCCACCGCGTCGAACAGTTCCGCCGCCTGCGCCTCGGTCCCGGTCAGCGCCGCGAAATACTTGATCCACTCGGCACGACCGAGCGGGTCGTTCTCCAGCCATTCCGCGTCGGCCAGCACGGGGACGCCGGCGGCGGAGATCACCGCGTAGGCCGGATCGTCGGTGCCCGCGGTGATCACCACATCGGGCTTGCCGGCGACCACGGCCTCGGCGTCGACGCTGCCGGCGGCGGCGTACTCGACGACGCCGGGCTCCGCGACCCGATCGAGCACCTCCTTCTCCGAGATCAGCGACTTGGACGCCACACCGGTCAGTACATCCAGCCGGTCTAGCGCGACCAGGTTGGGTAGGTGAGTCGTCGATCCGGAATACAGCGAGGTGACCGGGGTCGTGACGACCGTGGCACCGGCCAGGTCACCGGTGAGTTCCGGGGTGGGCGCACCGCACTTGACCAGCACATACGATTGCGGCGATCCGCCCTGGGTTGGCTGAAGCACCGTGAGCACCTGGTAGGACTTGTCGTACTCGACGGTGAAGTTGGTGGCGTAGTCGATCTGGGACTTCACCGGGTAGTAGTCGGCGGCGGGATCGAACGTGGTGATGCAGCCGTTGGCATCCAGTCCGGCGGCCGCGTTCAATTCGGACGCGGGCGTCGAGGCGGCCGCGCCGTCGCCTGCGAGGCTGATCGTGGCACCGGTTGATCCTGAGGGTGCTGCCGTGGACGTACCGGACGACGCGGAGTCACCGCAGCCGGCGAGCACGGCCGCGATCAGCGCGATCGGCACCGCGATGGCGGCAACACGGCGACGATGGGGACGGGCGTGGTTCATCTGAGCTCCCTGACGGGCCGAGCGGTGGCGGGTCCGGAGCCAGCGGCACGGGCCCGTTGGGCCCGATCGCGCGCGACCGTCCCTCGCGGTCCCGAACGCCGTGGACCGGTGGCCCACGCAGCGATGGCAGGTCTTCGGACTTTCGGGCGCCGCCGACGAAACCCGGATCTCCGGGTGCGCCGGTGTCCTACTGGCCATCGCTTCCCAGATGCAGCTGCATCCAGTGCTTGACCCCGCCAGGTGCTGGCAAGGTGATGGCGGTCGTTCCCGATCACCGCTGCGGGGCAGTCCCGGATTCGCACCGGGTTCCCTGTTGTCCCACGACCCCTGCCGGCGAGCTTTCGACAAGCACGCTGTGCGGGGCCGCGGACCATCAGCCGTCCCGGAGGTTACTCCTGCGCGAAAGCGGGTCGGCACCGCCGGTTGTATGACCGGGGGAGCCGCCGTCGCCGATGGCGGCCGCGATCGGCACCGGAGGGCCACGGATCGGGGCAGCTCAGGGTGTCGTCACGGACAGCGTCTCCAGCCGGGTGACCGGCCGGCAGCGGCCGTCCACCATCTCCAGCACCACGTCGCCGAGCGCGGCGTCCGACGCCCGATGAGTGACAAGTAGGACGCTGCGCTCGGCGGTCGGCCGCATGATCAAGTCGGTGACCGCGTCCGCGGTGGCCGGGTCGAGGTGTGCGGCCGGCTCATCCGCGAGCAGCACAGGACGGTCGGCCAGCACCGCTCGGGCCAGCGCCACGCGTTGTCGTTCGCCACCCGACACCGCCTGACCGTGCTCGCCGACCCGGGTTTCCAGCCCGTCGGGAAGCGAGTCCAGCCAGTCGCCCGCCCCGACCGCCCGGAGCGCGGCCGCCAGGTCCTGATCACTCGCGCCGGATCGGGCCAGCCGGACGTTCTCGGCCAGTGAGGAGTCGAACAGGTACGCCCGCTGGTCACACCAACCGAACAGACCGCGCACCGCGTCGGCGTCCAGCTCGGCGACGTCGAGCCCGTCCACGGTGATCGTGCCCGCGGTCGGCGTCAGGAACCCGAGAAGCACTGCCAGCAGAGTGCTCTTGCCCGAACCGGACTCACCCAGCAGCACCGTTCGCCGGCCCGGAACCAGGTCGAGATCGACGTCCGTCAGCGCCTCCCGCCCGGCTCCCGGCCACCGGGCGCAGACGCCGCGAACCGCGATCACCGGCCCGCCCGGATCACGTGGCAGCGGAAGCGGATCGAGCGGCCCCGGCGCCGTCACCGGCTGGGTGTCCAGCACGGCGAACAACCGGCCGGTCGAGGCGGCGGAGCGGCGCAGGGTGGACGCCGCGAAGCCCACCGCCTGCACGACATCGGTCAACGCCAGCGGGGTGAGCACGATCACCGCCAGCAACACCGGGTCAAGGTCGGCGTCGACCACCGCAGGGACTCCCCACCGGGCGGCCAGCCACACCGCAGCGCCCATCGACAGCACGGCGAGCCCGGTGGCCAGGCCGGCCGCGCGGGCGGTGGAAACCGTCACCCGGTGATGCTCTTTCTCGATGGCGTCGAGTTCGGCCATCCGCCCGTCCAGCGCCCCGAGGACGGTGAGCTCCGGCAGATCGTCGAGGATCTCGTTCACCAGTCGGGCACGCTGGGCCCGCTGCCGGACCACCAGTCGTTCCGTCCGCGCTGTCCACCTCGCGGTGATCAGCGGCGCAGCCACGCAGGCCAGCACCAGGCAGCCGGCGAGCGCGGCGCCGGCCGCGGGCAGGATCAGCACCGAGAGCACCACCGTGCCGCCGCCCACCAGCACCGCCCCGGCCAGCGGCAACAGGCCGCGCAGGAACGCGTCGCCGGCGTCGTCGACGTCGTCCACCAAACGGGAGAGCAGATCACCGCGCCGCCACAGCGGCAGGCCCGCCGGGGCCAGCACGGCCAGGTGCGCGACGAGTCGCTCCCGCAGCCGTCCCAGCACTCGGAACGCCGCGTCGTGCGAGACCAGCCGCTCCAAGTAACGCAGCACACCGCGGCCGATGCCGAAGGTGCGGACCGCGACAACCGCGACCATCAGGTAGAGCACCGGTGGCTGCTGGGCTGCCCTGGCGATCAGCCAGGCCGAGGTGGCCATCAGGGCGACGGCGCACCCGGAGGCAAGGCCGCCGAGGATCGCCGCGCCCAAGAGTCGACCCCTGACCCCGCGGGCCTGGCCGATCAGCCGCACCAGCGGTGACCGGTGGCGCCGCGCGGGTCCGTGCCCGGGCCCGGTGTCCGCGGTGGCACTGTCGGCGGCGGCGGTGCCAGCGGTGGTGTGGGTCACCATGGCCCCACCGCAGTCAGCGCGTCAGGATTGCCCTGCGGCAGCGTCAAGGGTGCGTCGGAGTCCAGCTCGATCACCTGGTCGGCGATCGCCAGCGGCGCGCTGCGATGGGTGACCAGGACGACTGTCCGGCCGACGGCCCCGCGGGCGATGCCGTCCAGCACGCGGCGCTCGGTCTCTGCGTCCAGTGAGGCCGTGGGCTCGTCGAGCAGCAAGACCGATGACGGCCGGGCCAGCGCACGGGCCAGCGACAGCCGCTGACGTTGCCCCTGACTGATACCCGACCCACCCTCGCCGAGCGGGCTGTTCCACCCCTGGTCCATGGAGTCGACGAAAGCGTCGGCGTCGGCCCAGACCATGGCGGCACGCAGGGCCGCGTCATCGACCCCGTCGTTCCCGAGCGCCAGGTTGTCCCGGATGGACCCGGCCTGCAGCGCCGCGCCCTGCCCGGCCCAGGACAACCGGGAACGCCACGCTCCGGGGTCGATGTCGGCCAGATCGATGTCCGGGACGAGAGCCCCGCCATCCGGTCCGCTCCCGCGGCGGTTGCCTGTCGCGCCTTCCACCAGGACGCGCCCGGAGTCCGGGCCCAGCATCCCGGCGAGCAGGTGCAACAACGTGGTCTTGCCGATCCCGCTCGGCCCCACGATGACGGTGATCCGACCGGGCGGCAACCGCAACGTCAGCGGGCCAACCGCACCCCGCTCCCCCGGCGTCCCGACGGTCACGCTCTCCAGCCGAAGACCGGGCACCGCGGGCAGGTCGGTTCGCGTTCCCGGTGGTGCGACCGGAGTTTCGAGTACCGCCAGCACCTTGGCGGTAGCCGCGACCCCGTCCGCCGCGGCGTGGAACTGGGTGCCCAGTTGACGCAGCGGCAGGTAGGCCTCGGGCGCGAGGATCAGCACGGCCAACCCGACCTGCAGCGTCATGTCGCCGTAGACCAGCCGAAGCCCGATCGCCACCGCCACCAGCGCGACGGACAGCGACGCCAGCAACTCCAGCACCATCGAGGACAGGAAGGCGACGCGCAACGTCACCATCGACGTCTTCCGGTAGTCCTCCGTCACCCGGCGCACCGAAGCGGCCTGGGCCTTCGCCCGACCGAACACCTTCAGCGTCGGCAGGCCGGCGATGACGTCGGCGAAATGCCCGGCGAGCCGGGACAGCGACTCCCACTTGGCCTTGGTCTGCCGGTCGGTGTACCAACCGACCAGCGCCATGAACAGCGGGATCAGCGGCAGGGTGAGCGCCACGATGATCGCGCTGGTCAGGTCGGCGGTGAACAGGTAGCCCAGCATGATCAGCGGGATCAGCACGGACAGCACCAGCTGCGGCAGGTAGCGCGCGACGTAGTCGTGCAGCGAATCGACCCCGGTCGTGGCCAGCACCGACAACTCCCCGGAGTTCTCCCCGGACCGCCACCGCGGACCCAGAGTCGCAGCCTTGCGCAGCAGGTCGCGGCGCAGGCCCGCGGTCACCGAAACCGCGCTGCGTTTGGCGATCTCCTCCGACGCCCAGGCCAGGCCGGCTCGCACCGCGATGACCACGGCCAGGGCGACCAGGCGATCGGCGACGTCCGGCAGGTCGGCCCCGCCGATGATCACGTCGGCCAGGATGCCGGCGAGCAACACGGCCTGGGTGATCACCGCGATCGCACTGAGCACCGCCAGTCCCACTGAGACCAACAGCAGCGTGCGCACACCCGCGGCGTAGCGCATCAGCCGGCGGTCGAGTGGTCTCACTGGTCCAGTGTCACAGAACGGTCCGACAGTGCCGGTGACGCCGGCGCGCTCATGATCGTCGCGCGGTCACCGGCAGCGTCGAACGGACCAGCGTCACGAAGAGGCCGGGGTGTCGGACCCACCGGCGTAGGCGGGGAGCTCGGTCGGTGACGGCGGGATGTTCTTGACGGAGATCCGCTTGCGGAACACCCAGTAGCTCCAGGCCTGGTAGGCCAGGATGATCGGCACGAAGGCGAGCGCCACCCAGCTCATCAGGGTCAACGTGTACGGCGTCGATGCGGCGTTCTCGATGTTCAACGAGAACGCCGGATCGGTGGTCGACGGGAGCACGTCCGGGTACAGCGAGCAGAACCAGCCGATCACCAGCGCCGCCGTGGACACGGCAGAGAGCACGAAGGCCCAGCCGTCCCGGCCGACCCTGGTCAGCCCGTACGCCGCCACCAGGGCAACCACGGCGACCGCGCCGACGATCATCGACAGCGTGGTGCCGCGGATGAACTGCTGCCAGATCACCGCGATGGCCATGGCCAGCACCGCGAACGGGCCGACCGTGGTGGCGAACTTGCGCGCCCGGCCGCGGACCTCCTCGGTGGTCTTCAGCGCCAGGTACACGCCGCCGTGGGTGAGGAACAGCAGCAGCGTGGTGATGCCCATGATCAGCGCGAACGGGTTGAGCAGGGTGAAGAAGTTGCCGGTGAACTCATGCTGTGCGTCGATCGGCACGCCGCGCACGATGTTGCCGAAAGCCACTCCCCACAGCAGCGCCAGCAGCCACGAGGTGATCAGGATCGACCAGTCCCAGCGGGCCCGCCACACGTCGGTATGTCCCTTGCCGCGGTACTCGAATGCCACACCGCGGACGATCAGGCAGACCAGGATCAGCAGCAGTGCCAGGTAGAACCCGGAGAACATCGTCGCGTACCACTCCGGGAACGCCGCGAAGGTCGCGCCGCCCGCGGTCAGCAGCCACACCTCGTTGGCATCCCACACCGGGCCGATCGTGTTGATCAGCACCCGGCGGCCCTTCTCGTCCTTGCCGACGATCCGGAGCAGCGCACCGACGCCGAAGTCGAATCCCTCCAGCACGAAGTAGCCGATCCACAGCACGGCGATCAGCAAGAACCAGAGAACGTTCAGCGACACGGAGGATGCCTCCTCGTAACGGCTGGGCGCCGGCGTCGGCGTTCAGCGGGTGGTGAATGGGTGGTGACTGAGCCGGGTGATGAGGTGGGTGGTGAGTTGAGTGGGTGGGCTAGCTGGTCGAGAACTCGGTCGGCGGCCGTCCCTGTTCGTTCGAACGACCCGATCGGTGCGGCACATCAGTAGGCGAACGCCAGCGGTTTCTCGTCCGCATCGGTCTTACTGGACGGGCCGGTCCCGGCGCCACCGTCCGGCGGGAGTCTCCGCTGGACGGATGCCAGCGCCTCCTCCTCGGTCGGCGGACCGATCTTGACGTACTTGACCATCAGACCGACCTCGATCACCGCCAGCACGCCGTACAGCACGGTGAAGATGATCAGCGAGGTCAACACGGCGCCGCCGGATACCGCGGGAGAGACCGAATCGGCGGTCTTGAACAGGCCGACCACCGTCCACGGCTGGCGGCCCATCTCGGTGAAGATCCAGCCGGTGGTGTTGGCGACGACCGGTCCGGCGATGGAGATCATCGCCAGTCGCCACACCCACTTGGATTCCGGGAGCCGGCCCTTGCGGGTCAGCCAGAGACCGACGATCGAGACCAGGATCATGATGAAGCCGGCGCCCATCATCAGCCGGAACATCCAGTAGACCAGCGGGATGTTCGGCCGGTAATCGCCTGGGCCGTACTGGTTCTCGAACTGGGCCTGGACGTTGTTGATGCCCTCGACGGTGCCGTCGAACGATCCGGTGGCCATGAAGGACAGCACGCCTGGCACGCGGAGCGACCACACCTCGCTGCTGCCGTCAAGGGTGCCGATGGTCACCAGCGAGAACGAGGCGCTGGAGGTGGTGTCGTACAGGGCCTCCGCGGACGCCATCTTCATCGGCTGCACCTCGGTCATCACCTTGGCCAGCATGTCGCCGGTGACGAGCACGGCCAGCGAGCCGATCAGCATCCCGACCAGGCCGATCCGCACGGACGGCCGGAAGACCGAGACCTCACGGCGCTTCATCAGGAAGTACGAGGCGACGCCGGCCAGCAGGGCCGCCCCGCTGAGCACCGCGGCGGCGAGCACATGCGCGTAGGCGGCGAGGTTCAACGGCTGGGTCAGCACGGCCCAGACGTCGTTCATCTCGGCGCGGGCACCCTCGAGCCGGTCCTCGTTGACCGTGATGCCCACCGGGTTCTGCATGAACGAGTTCGCGGCGATGATGAAGAACGCCGACAGCATGGTGCCGATCGAGACCAGCCACATGCAGGTCAGGTGCAGCTTGGCCGACAGCTTGTCCCAGCCGAAGATCCACAGGCCGAGGAAGGTGGATTCCAGGAAGAAGGCCAGCAACGCCTCCATTGCCAGAGGCGCGCCGAACACGTCACCGACGAACCGGGAGTAGCTCGACCAGTTCATCCCGAACTGGAACTCCTGCACGATGCCGGTGACGACCCCGATCGCGAAGTTGATCAGGAACAACTTGCCCCAGAACTTCGCCGCCCGCAGATACACCGGATTGCGGGTGCGAACCCAGGCCGTCTCGATGATGGCGATGAAGAACGCCATGCCGATCGTGATCGGCACGAAGAAGAAGTGATAGACGGTGGTGATCCCGAATTGCCATCGGGCAAGCGCCAGTGAGTCCATCGTGGCTCCTTCGTGCAGGTCGTTACTTCTCGTTACGTGCGTTAGGCCGATCGAGAACGATCGGTGATGATCACGAGCCTGACGCCGGGCCACCACGGCATCCAAGGACCAAGGTCCCAAATTCAGTGTGACGCCTCTCACGCGAATCCGCAGAAATCGACTCGTGTCCTACGCCACGGGCGAACGCGCGGGATCTGGCGGGGCGCGGATGGCACGATGAAGGAGTTCGGAAGAGCGTTCAACCATCGGTCCACGGACCCGGTGGTATCGAACAACCTGCAGGAGGCTCTGTCGTCTTAACAAGAGCAGTCGCTGTAACAGGAGAGCTCGGCTCCAGCCGCAAAGGCCGGATCACCGGATGGCCCCGCAATGGGGCCCACGGTATGCGCACGGTACGGACGTACCGCCACCACCTGAGGTGGCCGACGATGGGAGGACACAATGACCGGAGCACTGGCCAGTCCCACGACACTCACCGCCACCGACCGCTGCGATCGCTGCGGTGCCGCCGCCGTGGTCCGCGCAGTGCTTCCGACGGGCGGTGACCTGTTGTTCTGCGGCCACCACGCGCGCGAACACTCGACCCGGCTGGAGGAACTCGCCGCGGTCATCCACGACTCCCGCCACGCCTGACCCGGCCCGCCACCTCCCGCACATCTGGCACCTCACATCTGGCACCTCACATCTGGCACCTCACATCTGGCACCCTCACATCTGGCATAGGAATATCCATCGCTCAGGGGCGCCCCGCACCGGGGTGCCCCTGAGCGTTCTCCCGGCCAGCCGCACTCCCTGCCCGTCGCCCGCTCACCGCTTCCGACGCCAGGATCGCGCCACACTGGACCGGTGGTCCCCGGTCCGGATTGACGGGTGGCGGTAGGCCCGAGGAAATGGATTCGGGACATCAGGACCCCGCATGCGCTGCCGGCCGACGTTTGTCGACGGAGCGCCCGGCCGAAGAAGGGTGGGTCATGGGGCAGCCGATACCGGGACGGTCGCCATCCGGATACGGACCGCCATTTGCCCTGACGGCCGCACCGCGGGCGGATGTCCTGGGCGCCGTGCTGCTGATTGTCGGCGGGGTCGCCGGCATGGCGCAGCTGTTCCTGCCGTGGCGGACGGTGACGGTCGGCCCAGCGAGTTCGGCGGGCGCCGGAGCCCCGGCCGGCGACGACGGCCCGATCACCGGCTGGCAGATCTACCGGCTGATCAGGGCGGTGCCCGGACCCGGGGCAGACCTGTCCGTGGTGATGTACACCGTGCTGGGTGCGGCGGTCGGCGGCGGTGCATTGATCCTGCTCGGGCTGGCCATGATGATGCCCATCAATCACCGCCCGCTCGGTCTTGCGGCGTTGCTGATCTCGATCCTGTTGATTCTCGGCTCGTGCTGGATGTTGGTCCGTGCCCGATCGATCTTCGACGTGGGCCTGAGCGGGTTGTTCGACCAGGCGCAAATCGGCTGGTACCTGTTCCTGGCCTGCGGGGTGCTCGGCCTGATCGGCGCCCTCAAGGCCATAACAACTTGACAGAACGCTCCTGACATCCGGCTGTGCAAGCGACCGCGCGCACATCCGCTTGGACCGTTACAGCAGGCCGAGCAGGTGATCCCGGCGTCGTTCGAGGATGTCCGGTCCGGCCGCAGCCGACGCCGGACCGGGAACCGCGCGGCGGATCTGCGAATGCAACTTGGCGTGCGGAGCGCCGGTGCGCGCCGCGACCCGCGCGACCAGCTCATTGACCTCACGGCGCAGCGCGGCGGCGGCCCGCCAGCCGGTCACCTCGGGGTCGGACGTCTCGTCATCGGCGGCGCGGGGAGCGCGGTGGGCACCGTCGGGATCGCCGGAATCGCCGCTGCGCAGCCGCCCCGCGGCGTCCACCCGCCGTCTCAGGTGGGCGTCCCGCTGCGCCAGCAGGGCCGCCGTCTGCTCCGGCGAGAGCAGCCCGGGCAGGCCGAGGAACGCCTCGTCCTCCGCGGTGACCGACCCGTCCCGTCCGGCCGCGCACTCGCCCCAACGGGCGGCATCGCCTCCACCAGCGGCCGTCACCGCCCGCCCCGAGTGCATCAAGTGGGCGAACTCGGCCTGCGAATCCAGCGTGACCATGGCCGGTACCAGGTCGCGCTCCGCAGGTGCCGGCAGGTCGAGCGGGTCGACATCACTGTCGTCGGCGGGCGGCGGGGGGGCCACTACGTGGTTGCGGTCGAGTTCGAGCTCGGCCGCCAGCGCCACCAGCGGCCGCACCGCGGGCAGGAACACCGTCGCCGACTCGCCCACCGCTCTAGCGCGCACCACCCGACCGACGGCCTGGGCGAAGAACAGCGGCGTCCGATAGCTGGTCATCCAGGCCAGGCAGGCCGCACGCGGGATGTCCACACCCTCGGAGATCATCCGGACGCACACCGCGATCCGCTGGTCGGAGGTACGGAAGGCCTCGATCCGCTTCGATGCCGCTGGGTCGTCGGACAGGATCAGCGCCGGCGCCTCACCGGTGATCTTCCGGACCACCTTGGCGTAGGCCCTGGCGTCCTGCTGGTCGCTGGCCAGCACGATCCCCGCGGCGTCGGTCATGCCGATCTCGCGCAGATGGGTGATCCGCTCGTCCATCGCGGCGATCACGTGCGGTACCCACCCCCCGGCTGGGTCCAGCGCGGTCTTCCAGGCTGCGGCCTCCACCGATCTGGTCCCGGCGTCGGTCAGCGACGCGGCGATCACCTCGCCGGCGCTGTTCCGCCAGCGCGACACCCCGGTGTAGGCGGCGAACACCACCGGTCGGACCACCCCGTCGGCCAGTGCCTCCCGGTAGCCGTAGGTGAAGTCGGCGACGGAGCGGAGCAGGTCGCCGTCGGTCTCGTACGACACGAACGGAATCCGCTCGCCCGGCCTGGTCCGGAAGGGCGTGCCGGTCAGGGACAACCGGCGATGCACGTCGCCGAAGGCCTCCGCGGTCGCCTCACCCCAGGACAGCCCGTCGCCGGCATGGTGGATCTCGTCGAGCACCACCAGGGTCCGCACACGTCGGCAGCGAGCGGCGTGGATCGCCGGGCGCCCGGCCACTTGTGCGTAGGTCGTCACATAGCCGTCGGCGCCCGACGGCAGCGGACCTTGCGCGTTGGTCATCCCCGGGTCCAGGACCAGCCCGACGGCACCCGCGGCGTCCGCCCACTGCGTGCGCAGGTGGTCGGTCGGGCACACCACCACCACCCGGTCGATCACCCGGCGGGCCAGCAACCGGCCGGCCAATGCCAGCGCGAAGGTGGTCTTCCCGGCACCCGGGGTGGCGGTCAGCAGGAACCCGGAGGCGCGGTCGGCATCGTCGTAGGCGGTCAGCGCGGCACGTTGCCACGGCCGCAGGCGCGTCTCGTCCAGGCGGACTCGAAGCACCTTCTCGCCCTCCTCGACTCGCGGAAAAACCCCCGACGCCACGGCCGATCGCGTTGCCGCGACTGCCATCCGGCGGCTCGAGGGCCGTCCACGACCATACCTGCGCCGCGGGACCGTTCCAGCAACGCCACAGGGTGTCATCCCAACTGCGCAGGGGAACATCCAGCAGCAAGCACGCAAGTCGAGCCGCGGCACGTCCGAAGCCACTCTGGACGCGCCAGGACGGAGGCTGGCCGATGGCCCGACGGCAGGCATCGGTGCGCGCGTCCGGCCAGTGCGCGTTACGGCCTCGTTTCCCGTTGTGTCGCTGTTCCGGACCGCGGGTGATCAGGGCATGCTCGTAGGGTGAGCAGCCCTCGTCCACCGTTCGATGACCCGACCCGGCGGCTACCGTCGGCCGGTCAGGCTGCCCCCCCGCATGGCTCCACCCCGCCGCCCGGTTCGTCCGGCACCGCGGCTCCGGTGGAAGATCCGGCACCGGGCGTGAACGGTGTGACCCAGGCCATGCCGGCCAACGGCCTCGCCTCGAGTTCGCCAGCGGACTCCGACGCCACCGTGGCGATCTACCGGACGGCGCACGCCCTGGCGACCGACGGGTCGAAAACGATCCCCTGGCACCAGCATGTCACCGGGCCGGTACTGGTCCCCCTGCCAAAGGTGCGGCACCGTTGGCGAAAGATCGCGGGCCGCACGCTGAGCAAGGCCTGGAGCGATTCGCTGTTCGGGATGAGCTCGCAGGCCGCATTCTGGTGCGCGCTGTCCACCGCCCCGCTGTTGCTGGCGCTGCTGGGCATGATCGGTTACGTCGCCGGCTGGTACTTCCCGGCGGGAACGATCGACCAGGTCAGGGACCAGATCCTGTTGTTCCTGAACACCATCTTCAACGAGGAGGTCGCCAACAACCTGGTCGGCGACACGGTGAACACCATCCTGCGCAACGGGCAGGCCGACGTGGTGTCGATCGGCCTGGTGATCAGCATCTGGGCCGGGTCGTCGGCGATGTCGGCGTTCGTAGAGTCCATCACCATCGCCTACAACCAGCACGAGTTCCGCCATCCGGTGGCCGAACGGTTCTTCGCCCTTGGGCTGTACATCATCGCGCTGGCGGCCGGGATCATCATGTTGCCGCTGCTGGCCATCGGCCCGGAGTATCTGCCGCGGCTGTTCCCGGAGCAGTGGCGCGATCAGGTCGCGACGATCGTCAACTACGCCTATTTCCCGGTGATCGCCTTCGGGCTGATCCTCATGCTGTCGGTGCTGTACAAGGTCGCGCCCAAGCACAAGCACCCCTGGTATCGCGGGGTGCCGGGCGCTTTCCTGGCCGCCGGCGTGTTCATCGTCGCCAGCGTCGGCCTCCGGCTGTACCTGTCGTACGTCTACTCGCACGGCCTGACCTACGGGGCACTGGCCACCCCGATCACGTTCCTGCTGTTCTACTATTTCGTGTCGATGGCCGTCATCATCGGCGCGCAGTTCAACAACGCCATGCTCGAGTACTTCCCGCCGAGCCGGTCCAAGCGCGAGCAACGCAAATGGCGGGCCTACGACCCCGCCCGCGAGGCCCCGGAGACTCCCCCGACCACCGGCCAGTCCTGATAGCCGCTCCGATGCGACCTGGACCGGTGTGACCGGAACGAGCGCCTGGATCAGTCGCCCTTGCGCATCCGGTCGTAGATCTTCTTGCAGTCCGGGCAGACCGGCGATCCCGGCTTTGCCTGACGGGTCACCGGGAACGTCTCGCCGCACAACGCCACCACGAAGTTGCCCGTCACGGCCGACTCGACGATCTTGGCCTTGCGGACGTAATGGAACATCTTCGGCGTGTCGTCAGTGTCCTGATCGACCGGCTTCTCGAGTACCTCGGTGGTCGTGCTCGTCATTGGTGTCTCCCGGCTGATTCGCTCTGCACGATCGTTACCGGTCATGATGCCACCGCCGGCGAGATCGTCGGCACCGGAATGAAGCCGTCACGAACACCGTCACGAAGATGGTCGCGAAGGAGCCCGTCGTGCTGTCCGGACCCATCCAACTGCACACCGAGGTGGCCGACGCCGTGCGGACCGGCCGGGCGGTGGTCGCGCTGGAGTCCACCATCCTGGCGCACGGCCTCCCGCGCGGCGACAACCGGACGATCGCGGACCGGATCGAGGGGCGGGTGCGCGCCGCCGGCGCGGTGCCGGCCACCATCGCGGTGTTCGACGGAGTGGTCCGCATCGGACTGACCGCGTCCGAGCTGGACCGGCTCTGCGGCGACGACGGCATCGCGAAGCTGTCCGTTCGTGACGTGGGAGTAGCGGTCGCGCTCGGTGTCACGGGGGCGACGACCGTGGCGTCCACGTCCGCGCTGGCGCACGCAGCGGGCATCGAGGTGTTCGCGACCGGCGGCCTTGGCGGGGTGCATCGGGGCGCGGCGGAGTCGTTCGACAT
>Ga0207931_1000188_pt1 | contig 23886 bp, 17 predicted proteins | sample NGESurdeep092012_2_FD_184478 | JGI IMG/M metagenome (GOLD analysis project Ga0207931, IMG submission 184478) | Arctic peat soil microbial communities from Barrow, Alaska - NGEE Surface sample 415-1 deep-092012 (SPAdes) | ecosystem: Environmental > Terrestrial > Soil > Wetlands > Peat ...
ATGACCTGACCCACTCGCCTACCGCCTTCGCCTCGAACTGACCCCAGCCCTCGTTGAATGGCACCCAGACTCCGATGCAGGTGAAGTTGTGCAGGGCGTCTATCATCTCTCCCAACTCGCGGCGGAAATCTTCACGGGAAGCGGTATTCTCGCGTCCGAAGCGCCGGTACGCCCGATCGTTGCGCCGTCGGGGATTGAACACCAGCGACAGAATTGCTTCCCACTCGTTTTGTGCCCGGCCCCCGTTGACCATGTCCTGCCAAACGATCAGCCCTATTTTGTCACAGTAGTAGTAATAGCGTGCTGGTTCCACCTTGACGTGTTTGCGCAGCATGTTGCAGCCCAACTCCTTCACCAATTCTACTTCCCGGCGCATGGCTTCGTCGGTGGGCGGAGTGTACAGCCCATCCGGCCAGTAACCCTGGTCTAGCGGCCCAAACTGGAACAACGGCTGGTTGTTCAAGCACAATCGCCCGCCATCCACGCTGAACTTGCGCATCCCGAAATAAGTGCCGACTTTATCCTCCATTGCCGTCACTTTCAGGTCATAGAGATGTGGCGAATCAGGACTCCAAAGCTTCGGGTTGGGAATCGGGACTCTGATCTCCGCCTCAGCCGAGTTCGTTTCTCCGGCAGCGATCAATGTTCCAGCCTCCATCACCCGGATACGTACCCCGCTAGCGCCTGTTTGCGTTCCAGCCAGATTCACCTTCACGCTGACAGTTTCCGCGTCCACGTCCGGGGTGATCTTCAACCTGGCGATAAACGTCTGCGGGACAGGCTCCAGCCAGACCGTCTGCCAGATGCCGGAAACGGCCGTGTACCAGATGGACTTTGGCTTTCGCACCTGTTTGCCGCGCTGCTGCCAATGGGTATCCGTCGGGTCCCACGCCGAGACAACCAATTCGTTGTCACTATTCACAAGCGCATCGGTGATATCAAACCAAAACGGTAGATACCCTCCGACATGTTCCCCCACGGGTCGACCGTTGACAAAAACCTTCGCCTCCCAATCCACCGCCCCAAAGTGGAGCAGGATGCGTCTCCCGCCCCACGCGGACGGTATGGAAAACGTCCTTCGATACCACAGCAGTTCCTCAGTACGGAGTGGGCGCTTGACACCCGACAGCGCCGACTCGATTGGAAATGGTACCAGGATTTGCCCATGAAAATCAGGCGCAATCTCCTGAGTTTTTGATGCAATGGCATATTCCCACAGCCCGTTCAGGTTTAACCAGTCGGGGCGCGTCATTTGCGGACGGGGATACTCCCGCCAGGTGTTCTCAGGCGTCACATCCTTCGCCCAGCGGGTCATGATGTGCCCGGGGACGGGTTGCCAGTTCATATTCACTCCTTTTCACCCCTCTCCCTTTTTAGGAGATGGGCTGGGGGTGAGGGTCTACGATTTCTTTTCTTTCACAAACCACAACGGAATCGCCGCCAGCAGTGTGGCAATACCTGCCACCTGGAATAGGATCGGGGTCGGGATGAAACCGGCCTGCCCGTTGATCACGGTTGGGATGCCGAAATGTGTCCCTAACCACCCACCCGTCAGCGGACCGAGGATCATTGGCAGCATCACCCAGAAGAACAGGTAATACCCGGCGAACTGGCCGCGCTTGTCTTCGGGGAATAGGTCCTTGCTCCAGGTGCTTGTGGCGATCGTCCAAGCCGTCATCGGCATCAGCCATAGGATACCGGTAATTACCAGCGGGACAAGGGTTTTGGAGAGGGAAAACAGCAGCAGCCCGATCATCTCCGCACCGACGGCAAGCAGCGCCACCGGTTTGCGTCCCCACCGGTCGATCAGCAAACCGAGGGGGTAGGCCAGCGCAATCCCACCCACCAGGATGGAAACTGCAATGGTAATGGTTGAACTGATCGTGTCTAGTTGGATGTAATGCTGGAGATAGATCATCAGGTATGGGAAGAAAACATTTTGCGCCACAGCCCAGAGCGAAATCCCTATCAGCACCAGGAAGAAACTTCGGTTGGCGACCAGGTTTTTCCATCGAAGACTATCTGCAATCTGGCCCCAGTAACTGCCCTTGGGTTTGTCAGTGACCGGCTCCTCGTGGATGAAGAAACTACCGATCAATCCAAGTACAAACACCAATCCGCCGATGATGTAGAAAAATGCGTAGTAACCAAATAGTTGTATGATCATTCCTGCGCCGCCATAGACAATCAAGATGGCAACCCAGGTCAGAATTTCAACCACACCCATCACGCGGCCGCGGTTCTCGGTGTTGGTCACGTCTGTGATATAGGCGTTCAGGGAGGCATCGTTGGCGGTGGAACCAAAGTAGGTCATGATGCAGTCGAACAGGATGGCCATCCCAATCGCCAGCGTCACCGGGCGGAAGAAAGCCGCAAACGGGAACAAAGCGGTGAAAATGCCCCAGGCTAGATATCCAAACAGGATAAATGGCTTCCTCCGTCCCCAGCGGCTGCGCGTCCGGTCGGAGAGGGTGCCCATCAGGATGGTGGTCAGCGTGGCCGCCACAGCGCTGGCTGCTACCATCCATGCAATCGGGCGCGGGTCCGGGGTGATTTTATCGTACATGAAGGTGTTGAAGAACTGGTTCTCGACTCCCCAGGCCAGTTGGCCTGAGAAGCCGAGCAAAATGATGGCAATCCATACTTTTTTAGTGAGGGCTGAGTTGGGGTTCATTGGGTCTCCTCGACGTGCTGTCATTGCGAGCCGCCGCACTTTGGAGGCGACATCGTGCCCATAGGGTAAGCAATCTCCTCGCAGGCCTGGATACTGCTTCATCGGGTTTCGATTCAGCCTTTGGCCTACTCAACCCTCCTCGCAGCGGCACAAGATTAATTACCATCTTGCATGGTGTTCTTCTGCGAATCCGATCAAGTCTTTGATTTGAACGGCCCTTCCTTCATCCGTCACGGCCTTGCCGTTATAACGCCCGAACATCTGGTGGACTTCACTGGTGATGATCGCCAAGTTCGTGCGTGCTGTGCGGTCCTTGAACGGCGTGAAGACCAGGTCCAGGCGGCCTTCGGTATCGGTGAACTTCCAGGGTTTCATGTAATCACCGGAAACGTAATCGAACTTTACCTGTTCCAGTTTATGGATGCGGTTTTCAAGGATAAGCGCATTCTCGCCCGCTTTCAATAGGTCGCCGAAACCGCACCCTAGATTAAATCCGACCGTCCGCCCGTCGGGCAAAAAGCCGGATGCGCTGGCCCAGTTCCAGTACGACTGGTATTCCCAGACCCCGCGCCCCCAATCCAGGGAACCGGCGCAGTTCTTTGGATTGAGCACTTCGGTTGTATCGCCGTATTTAATCAACCCGCTTGCGGGTAGGCAGTTGATCTTGCGGTTGTAGTAGAAACGCTTCCTCCCGATCGGGATAACGATGTTCATCGACTCGTTCCCTGCGGGACAGGTCAACGTGATTTCGGCCTGGATGCCGCCTCCTTCGTTGAACCCCGGCCAGGAAACAGACAAATGCCGCTGATCAGGACGCAGGCTGAAGGTCAGGCTCGCTTTCCCGTTCCTGAAGTGGCAGTCGCCTTCCGTGCTGTTACGCTGCAATTCTACGCCTTTTCCCAGCGGGATGACCAGTCCCTCTTCGTGGAGTTGACCGGTTTCGAAATCCATGGTGTAGACGAAGATGTTGCCGGCATATCCGAGGTCCGCGATGGTGGCGGAGAAGAAACGCTTCGGGGTGAAGACGGCGTAATAGTCCCAGCGTTTGATGCGGAAACGCTGAAAGGGTCTCAGGGCGTAGAAACGAGCGGATTCCAGGTTGCAGTCAAGCAAAGGCTGGCGCGCCCAGCCCACCTGGGCGAGACAGCCATCGGGGTTCAGCAAAGGTCCAGGTTGGGTCAATTCAGTCTGCACAATTCCTCCGGGGTGTTACCAGTTTAGTGCGAATCACGGACAATGTCAACGCTTGACGTTATAATTTACCTATGACATCTCTCCGCATCGGCATTGACATCGGTGGGACGTTTACCGATTTCGTTATCTACGATCCTGCTACACAACGAATCCAGACATTTAAACTGCTCTCCACGCCCAGCGACCCGGCAGTGGCAGTCTTGCAAGGCCTGAAGAAGATCTTTGCGGAACAGGGCACACAATGTGCCACCGTGACCCATGGCTCAACGGTGGCTACCAACGCCCTGCTTGAGCGCAAAGGAGCGCGGGCGGCGCTGGTTACCACCCGCGGCTTCCGGGATGTGCTCCAGATCGGACGCCAGAATCGTCCCGCTCTCTACGATTTATTCGCCGACCCTCCTCCGACGCTCATCCCATCCGAACTTCGCTTCGAAATAGACGAGCGCGTCACCCACACCGGAGAAATTCTACAGGTAATTGATCCAGCCCAGGTGGCAGCTCTCATTCCCGTACTCAAGGCACACAATGTCTCGGCAGTGGCTGTCTGCTTGTTGTTCTCTTTTTTACGTCCGGAGCACGAGCAAGCCATTGCGGCAGAACTACGTTCCGTCGGTTTCCTGGTTTCCCTGTCCTCGGAAATTCTCCCTGAATATCGGGAATATGAGCGCACCAGCACCACAGCCGTCAACGCCTACGTTTCTCCCGTGCTGGATAAGTATCTTTTGCATCTCGAAAAGGCGCTCCACCCGCAAACGCGCCTGCGTGTCATGCAGTCAAACGGCGGTAACATCAGCCCGGCCGAGGCGCGCCAGTTCGGCGTGCGCTGCATCCTGTCGGGGCCGGCAGGCGGCGTTGTGGGCTGCGAATACGTTGGTAAACTCACCTCCCCTGCCGGTGGCTTGCGCCTGATTGGCTTTGACATGGGCGGTACATCCACGGACGTTTCCTTGATTGACGGCAAGCCGCAGATCACCACCGAAGCAGTCGTTAGCGGATGCCCGATCCACATCCCGTTGCTGGATATCCACACCATCGGTGCGGGCGGCGGTTCCATTGCGCAAGTGGACGCCGGCGGGGCGCTGCGGGTTGGGCCCGAATCCGCTGGTGCGGACCCCGGCCCGGCCTGCTACGGGCGCGGCGACTTGCCAACCGTCACCGACGCGAACCTCGTTCTCGGTCGTTTATCCGCCGAACTTTTCCTGGGCGGGCAGATGCCGCTGGACGCATCCCGCGCCCATGGCGTGCTGGCCAAACTTGGCAATGAGTTGAATCTAAACACCGAACAAGCCGCCCTTGGCGTTGTCGCGGTCGCAAACGCCCATATGGAACGCGCCCTGCGCGTTATCTCGGTGGAGCGCGGCCATGACCCGCGCCGCTTCACTTTGCTTTCCTTTGGCGGCGCAGGCGGGTTGCACGCTGCAGATTTGGCGCGTGGACTGGGCATCCCGCGCGTGCTTGTCCCGCCCCTGGCATCCACCCTTTCTGCCTTCGGCATGTTGGCCGCCGACGTCATTAAAGATTACACCCGCACCGTCATGCTTACCGGCAGCACCCCTGTTCCCGACCTGTCTGCTCAATTGGAAGCCCTTGCCGAACGCGGTCAACGCGAACTTTTGGCCGAGAGCGTACCGGCAGATTGTATCCGCATCGAGCGTTTCCTCGACATGCGTTATCGCGGCCAGTCGTATGAACTGATTGTCCCGTTCAGCAAGACTGTCTACGCCGATTTTCATCGTATGCACGAGCATCAATATGGTTACGCGAATAATAACGCGCCGGTCGAGGTGGTTAACTTGCGGGTGCGTGCTGTTGGTCAGGGTACACCCCCGCCCCTCTCACCGCGCCCGGTTCAAGGTCCAGATCCAGCCGTGGCATATCTCGAATCCCGGCGCGTCGTTTTCGCAGGAGGTCCCCTCGAACCACCCTTTTACCGGGCCGAGTCGCTCGAACCTGGCAATCGGATCCAGGGTCCGGCAGTGGTCGTCCGTTCGGATACGACCATCCTGATTGGTCCAACTGACCGGGCTGAAGTAGACGAATTCGATAATCTGCTCATCGAGGTGGGACGATGAACTACGACCCGATCCGTCTGGAAATTTTCAAACATCTGTTTGCAGCCATCGCCGAGGAAATGGGCACAGTGCTGCGAAAAGCCAGCTATTCGCCCAACATAAAAGAGCGGCGAGATTTTTCCTGCGCCATCTTCGACGGGCAAGGGCGGATGATCGCGCAGGCTGCGCACATCCCCGTGCACCTGGGCTCGATGCCGCTGTCGGTCAAAGCGGCAGTTGAACATTTTTCCGGAGATTTACAACCCGGTGACGTGGTTGTCCTGAACGATCCTTTCCGTGGTGGGACGCACCTGCCGGATATCACGATGGTTTCCCCTGTCTTTCTCCCCTCTCCTGGAAGGAGAGGGGCCGGGGGGCTGGTTATTGGTTTCGTTGCCAGCCGCGCTCACCATGCAGATGTGGGTGGGATGACACCCGGTTCCATGCCGGTGGGACGCGAGATTTTTCAGGAGGGTTTGATCATCCCGCCGGTGAAGCTGGTCGAAGCCGGCCAGATGAACCGGGATATTCTAGCATTGATATTAGCCAATGTCCGAACGCCGCAGGAGCGCCGCGGTGATCTGTCGGCGCAGATCGCTGCCAACCACCGCGGCGCGGAGCGGTTGGTGGAAATGGTCACGCGCTACGGCCAGGAAGAAGTGACCGACGCCGAAGAGCAGCTTCTCGCCTACACAGAACGCATGACTCGCCGCCTGATCGAATCCCTGCCCGACGGTGTATACCGCTTCACCGACTACCTTGACGATGACGGTGTGAATGACCGGCCTGTGCCGATCACGGTTGCTGTGACCATCCGCGCCGATTCAGCAACAGTGGATTTCACCGGTTCCGCCTCGCAGCAGGCGGGCAGCGTCAACGCCGTTTACGCCATCACCCTTTCGGCAGTGTACTACGTCTTCCGTTGCCTGCTTGGTTTGGATGTGCCCAACAACTCCGGCTGTCTCGCACCCATTGAAGTCATCGCCCCGCCCGGGACGGTAGTCAACGCCCTGTCCCCCGCGCCGGTCGCGGGCGGGAACGTGGAAACCTCCCAGCGCATTGTGGACGTATTGCTCGGCGCTCTAGCTCAGGCCTGCCCGGGTAAGGTCCCGGCGGCCAGCCAGGGAACCATGAACAATATCACTATCGGCGGGCAGACCCCCCTCTCCCTTCTAGGGAGAGGGGCCGTGGGCGAGGATCGGCCCTTCGCCTACTACGAAACCATCGGTGGCGGGATGGGAGCACGGCCCACCTCCGCTGGGCCGTCTGCGGTCCATTCGCACATGACTAACACGCTCAATACCCCGGTCGAGGCGCTGGAATATGCTTATCCGCTGCGCGTCATCCGTTATGAGATCCGCACAGGCTCGGGCGGGGACGGGAAATTCCGCGGCGGGGAAGGCATCCTCCGCGAAATCCAAGTGCTGACCGATTGTCAAGTCACGTTGCTCAGTGAACGGCGAAAGTTTCCGCCCTATGGACTTGCTGGCGGAGAACCCGGCAAGACTGGTAAAAATTTGCTCATCCGGGACGGGAAGGAAATTCCCATTCCAGGCAAAGGGAGCGTTGACCTGCGCTCCGGCGACGTGCTATCCATCCGCACACCGGGTGGGGGCGGGTATGGGGTAAAATCATCCTGATGGAACTCCTGGAAGATTTTGTCTTCACTCTCAGCGCGGACGATGTTCTGCGCGGCGAAGGCGCGGACCCGGAAATTGTCCGCCTCAAAAAACCAGCCTTGCTCGAGGCCGCCTCGACTGCCTTGCGCGCAGGGATAATAAAACTCCATCCGGTTGCGCTCATCCGCACAGCCAGAGTCGTCGAACATCGCCACGAGCAGATCCTTTTGCAGGGCGGGAAAGAACTCGTCAGCCCGTTGGTTGCACGCCACTTGGCCGGGGCAGAACAAGTCGTCCTGGCGGTCAGCACCATCGGCTCGGAGTTGGAAGAACTCGCCTCCACCTCGATGGAGAAAAATCCGCTCCTCGGAGTAGGCCTCGACGGCTTGGGGAATGCCGCAGTGGAGATCCTCGGCCAGCAGGTCTGCATGCGCATCGGGGAACGGGCGCAGGCCGCAGGTCTGACCGCCTCTACGCCGCTCAGTCCCGGTGAACCGGAATGGCCGGTCGAAGTCGGTCAGCCGCAGATTTTCGCCCTGCTCGACCCGTCCCGGGCCGGGGTTACGCTCACTTCCGGCGGGATGATGGTCCCGAAAAAATCAATCTCGTTCGTGGTTGGCATCGGGCCGGAAATGGCCCAGACCGATCTGTGCGAACTTTGTAGCCTCCGGGAAAGGTGCCGCTACCGCCATGCTTGAGGCCTTCCGCATTGACTTTGAACCCCTTGGCCGGCGTGGTGAAACCCGCCCCGGGCAGACTCTTCTGGACGCCGCCCAGACCGCCGGGGTAGGGTTGGCCTCCGTCTGCGGAGGCGCAGGGACGTGCGAGGAGTGCCGCGTCCGCCTGGCAGCCGGCAAGCTGACGCCGCCCACGCTGGTAGAGCAAGCTGCCCTGGGCGAAGCAGACCTGGCTGCCGGGTTCCGCCTGGCCTGCCAAGCAGAACCGCTCAGCGACGTAAAACTCGACATCCCGCCCGAGTCCTTGACCAGCGCCCAGCGCCTGCAAGTGGAAGGGCTGGAGACACACATCACCGTCAAACCGGCGGTACTCACGCCGGGTGCATACGGTCTGGCCGTGGACATCGGCACCACCAAGCTGGCGACCTATCTCGTCCGGCTCGAAACCGGTGAGACTGCAGCCGTAGCCGGGGCGATGAACCCACAAATTGCCTTTGGCGAGGATGTCATCAGCCGTATTGCTTACGCCGGGCGCGAACCGGATGGGGCTAAAATACTCCAGAAAGTGCTTGTGGAAACGCTGAATAAATTGCTGGCAGAGTTGTGTGCCGAGGCGCATGTTTCTCCCAATTCTGTCTTGGACGCAGTGCTGGTCGGCAACACAACTATGCACCACCTATTCGCTGGGTTGCCGGTGGAACAGCTCGGTCACGCTCCCTTCACCCCGGCCATCACCCGGCCGTTGACCATCCCCGCCAGCGAACTGGGATTACATCTCGGTTCTGACGCAAAGGCTTACCTGCCGCCGGTTATCGCCGGGTACGTGGGGTCCGATCACATCGCTATGCTCCTGGCAACCGAAGCATTGAAATCGCCAAACAATGTCATCGCCTTGGACATCGGCACGAACACCGAAATTAGCCTGATTGCGAACGGTCAGGTTACTTGCTGCTCGTGCGCCTCCGGTCCGGCCTTCGAGGGCGCACATATCCGTGAAGGCATGCGGGCTGCCTCGGGCGCCATTGAGCGCGCCCGCTGGTCCGCCGGGAAAATCCTGTGGCAAAGCATCGGGAGCCTGCCGCCGGTGGGCATCTGCGGCTCGGGGATTTTGGACGTGGTCGCAGCGTTGCAAGACGGCGGGTTGGTCAAACCGACCGGGGTTTTGAAATCAGGCACCGGGTCCGAGCTTGTGCTCGTGCCCGCCGCGCAGACGGGTCTGGGTCGCGACCTGGTCGTCACCCGCAAGGATGTCCATGAGATCCAGTTGGCAAAATCCGCCATCCGGGTCGGGGTGGAAATCCTCCTGCAAAACGCCGGTCTAACGTACGCCGACCTGGACGAGTTCATCGTGGCCGGTGCGTTCGGCACGTACCTCGACCTGCGCTCAGCCGTGCGCACCGGGATGTTCCCACCCCTGCCGCTGGAACTCTTCCGGCAGGTGGGTAATGCCGCCGGAGTGGGAGCAAAACAGATGCTCGTCTCGGTGGACAAGCGCCGGGAGGCTGAGACGATTGCTAGGCAGATCGGTTACGTGGAACTGACCTCACAGGCGGCCTTTACGCCTCTGTTTATGGAACATCTCTGTTTCGAGATTTGAACATGGACCTCCGACAACGCATCCTTGCAGCCTTCCGCCAGCGCTTCGGAGCGGACCCGGAGTTTGTGGCGCGCGCCCCAGGGCGTGTCAACCTGCTTGGCGAGCACGTCGATTACAACGAAGGCTTCGTCCTGCCCGCTGCGATTGACCGATTTACGTTGGTCGCTTTTCGGAATTCGGGGTCGCCGCGCTCCACGCTCCTGGCGCTCGACCTGGGTGAGGAAACCTCATTCGACCGTCGTTCTGTTCTTGATAAACAGGATTCAGATGGCGTGGCGCTCTCCGTTTGGGCGCGTTACCCAGCCGGGGTGCTGTGGGCCATTAACACTACGGGGTTGGAAACGCCCGGGTTGGATGCGGTTTTTGCCTCGCAAGTGCCGCGCGGAGCCGGGCTGAGTTCCTCGGCCTCGGTCGAGATGGCCTTCGGTGTGGCCTGGGAAAAACTGGGCGGCTGGACCCTCCCCCCCATCCAACTGGCAAAGCTTGGCCTGAAGGCTGAGATCCATTATGTGGGTCTGGACTGCGGGATCATGGACCAGTTCGCTTCAGCCTGCGGCGTGAAAGACCGCCTCCTGTATCTCGACTGCCGTTCGCTGGAATGGCGGGCGGTGCGTCTCCCGGAGAAAACCGTCATCGTCATTGCGGATACCTCTGTGCGCAGGACGTTGACAGGTAGCGCTTATAACGAACGTCACGCCTCCTGCGAAGAAGCCGTGCGGATTTTGCAGGATTACCTGCCCGGGATTCGGGCGCTGCGGGATGTGAGCGTAGCGGATTATCAACGATACGCCGACCGTCTGCCGGATATCGTGGCAAAGCGGGCCAAGCACATTGTCGAAGAAATCGCCCGTACCGGGCAGGCAGTCGAACTGCTTGAAAATAATGACGCTGTCCGATTTGGGGAACTGATGAACGCCTGCCATGCCAGCCTTCGATACCTATATGAAGTCTCCTGCCCCGAACTGGATGCGATGGCAGCATTGGCCCAGTCGCTGCCGGGCTGTTACGGGGCGCGTCTCACCGGAGCCGGTTTTGGCGGGTGTACAGTCAACCTGGTGGCCGGGCAGGCAGCCGAAGCCTTTGCCCGCGACTTGGCAGTTGGTTACACGCAGGAGACCGGGCTCCTACCTGAGATTTATATCTGCCGCGCTGTGGATGGAGCCAGGGTAGAGACGGCTTAATTTGGAAAGCGTCCAACCCCGCCAGCAGCAGATACCAGAGACCTCCGTTAGTCTCTGCTTTGTTTTCGCAGACTGTATCGGGTACAATCATCCCCATGAGTGAAAAAGAATACTTCCCCAAACGAGCGATGTCCATCCACGCCCATCCGGACGACCAGGAATTCACCGTCGCCGGGACGCTGGCGCGCTGGGTGCAGGCCGGGTGTGACGTGATGTCCGTCATCGTCACCAGCGGTGAAGCTGGGTCGAACGAGCCGTCCAGGGTTGCAGACTATAAGCCGGAACTTGCCCGTTTGCGTGAAGCCGAACAGTCCAGCGCCAACGCGGTGCTTGGCATCCGGGAATCTGTATTCTTGCATTATCCGGACGGCGAACTGGAACCGACCCTGAACCTGCGCCGCGACCTGACGCGTCTCATCCGCCGGTACAAACCAGAGGCGGTCGTAACCGGCGACCCTCAGGGCGTGTTCTATGGTAACGGTTATATCAACCACCCCGACCACCGCGCCGCGGCTCAGGCCGCCCTGTACGCAGTCTTCCCATCCTCCGAGACGCGGCTCATCTTTACCGATTTACTCACCGGCGGTGTTGAGCCGCACAAAGTTAAACGGCTGTACGTCCATGGGTCGGAGAAGTCCGACACCTGGGTTGATATCGCCGCGACGATTGGACTAAAAATCTCCGCGCTAAAGAAACATGTCAGCCAGTTGGGGGATTGGGACCCCGAGAAAATGGTCCGCGGGTGGGCCGCAGAAGAAGGTAAGGAACACGGGCTGGAATATGCCGAGGCCTATAAAGTAATGATATTGTCGGAAGAGGAAGATCGGGGATAAGAGTAAACCCGGCCGTAGAGGAGCTTGTTTGCACTGCACGCTTCGCAATCGTCGCAACGGCATGAAACCAATCAACGATCAGGCTGCCAGTTGGACTGTCCGCCCGATTATTTTAAAACCTTCTCCAACTCTTCCAGGAAAGCTTGTCCCTCACTCGGTGTCAATTGCGGTTCGTCGATCACAAAAGCGAAACCTTTTCCGCCCAATTCCCGGATGATGGCCACAGCGCCCTCTGTTGAGACCGTCACCTGACACAGCTTTCCAGCCGCGCGGATTTTCTTGATCAAAGGCAGCCACTCTTCGCAGGGTGGTTTGCCGTAACCCGGTACCCACTGGATCCCTCGCAAGCGGGGTATTGAAAGGAGAGTGTCCACATGGACGAGTTGCCCTTTACCGTCCATGTGGTAAAAAGCATGATCCATGACGTCGCAGCAGGCTTCCAGGTCTGGCAGGACGAAACGCTCGAACATCTTCGGCGAGATCATATAGGAGAAGTCGCTCTGCAGCATGTAGCTGCGGCCATTTGACCAGCACGGTCCCCAGCAGGTGACGCCGCGTCCGGCGGAGGCAATACGGTCATACAACCGGTCATAACACGCCAGCCAAAGATGGGTGGTCTCCCCCACCAGCCGGTCAACCTCTTTCGGCGATTTCACCAGATCCATCAGGAATTGCCGTGTATCGCGCAGGGAAGCCAGCACATCCAGGTTGCCTCCCAGGTCGGTGAAACCCACCGCCAATTCCCGACCCCAGCGGTTGATAGCTGCTTGTGTGATTTCGGTGACGCGCAGCCACCATGGACTCTGCCAATTGCTGGCTACGCGCAAGTCGGCGATGGGACCGGGTTGCCCGGGTGTGAACCAGGTGGTATCCCAGGCGGGATGGACCTGTGCCCCGGCAAAAGCGGCGACGATACCTGGTCCGAAGTTCGGCCAGAAGCGTGGGAAGGAATCCCCCAAATAATGCGTATTTTCGAGACGCGCGACGAATTCATTCAGGAGTTCGTCGGCGGGCGTGTCCAGGGAATAATTGCCAAGGAAAATACTGGCGCAGTGCGGATCATACCTGTCCAGGCGCTCGATACATTCCAACACCACCAGCGGACGCTCCAACTCCCCGGCCCACCAGGCCGACCAGTCACGCCCGATGCGTTCCCAATCCGATTCGGAAAAGTGGATGCGCAGGCTCATCGGTCAAAGATTGCGGTCGAAGAATTCGATCACACGCCGGCGAAATTCTTCGGGGTGGGTTTCGCTCGCTTTGGTGTGACCTACACCCCGCAGACGCCAAGCTTCCTTCGACTCGCCCGCCGCGGCAAACAGCTCGTCGAAATCGGGGCAGTACTGGTCCAACTCACCGTGGATGAAGAAGATTGGACGCGGGGCGATCTTCCCTACCCAGCGCACCGGCTCGTAATGGAACAGATTCACGCCCAGCCGCGCGGACGTTATCGCAACGGTCAGCCAGGCCAGGGGTATGGCCAGCCCGCGCGGCACGTGGAACTCCACGGCGCGGGCAGCGAGCGCCGTCCGCAGGCGGGTCGGACCTCCATCTGCCACCACCGCCCGCACATCCGGACAGACCGGCGCGGTGAGCATGGAAGCCAGCGCACCGTAGGAGAATCCCATCAAGCCGATGCTCTTGACACCCCGACGTTGGAGTAATTCCACTGCGCCCAGCACATCCCGGCGTTCGAGATAGCCAAAGGTCGCCTGGTGGCCCTGGCTGCGCCCGTGGGCGCGGAAGTCGAACAGGAAGACGTTGAACCCGGCTGCATGTAAGGCCGGAGCGCGGTGGATGTCCCAATCCAGGCTGCCCCCGTGGCCGTGGAGGATGATCACCGCGCGTTTGGAACCAGTGGCCGGGATCCAACATCCCTGCAATTGCAACCCGTCTTTGGCTTTGAACGGCACTTCTTCGAACTCGAGGCCGTACTCCGCCGGACTATGGAAAGCGGAGCGCGGTTGGCGGCTGGTCACGTAGAACGAGGCCGCCAGTCCAACCACCAGGGCAAATCCGACCGGGAGCAGCAGCCAGAGAAGAGCATTCATTTAATAACTCACCTTATGCAAAACGTCCCGCTGAAGTTCGCCGAAGGGGCAGGTTCCTGTAATTCAAGCTGGCATTCTGCTCAAACCTGCGGGACGGTGGGTAACATCAATTATTAACTTCGCGCATGCCCAGTAAAGTGACCGCGCTCAAGGCAAAAAGGACAGCATAAGCCGCAAAGACCGCGAAATATCCCAGTCCCATGTAATAGTGGTTGATGTAGTCGGCCACCAGGCCGCCGATGCCTGCACCGATGATGCCCGCCCCTGCTCCGGCCAGGTTCGAGATGCCCAGATAGCGTCCGGCTTCGCCTGCAGGTACAAGGTCCGTGCCGAGCGCCCAGTTGGCGGTCATGAACAGTCCGGTTGCCAGCCCGATGATCGTCCCTGCAATGTAGACGATTGTCAGATTCGGTACCCAAATGGTGACCAATAGCAAAACGTTGCCGGCTGCTGCCACGATTCCGCTTATAGCCACCAGCTGTGTACGTCCGATGCGATCCGAAATCCAGCCGCTGGCCAGCGCAGTCAAGACAATAAAAATGCCGATAATTGAGGTCAGGCTTCCGGTCAAGCTGGATGCCGCCTCATTGCTGAGTTTGAAAGCATACATCACAAAGTAAAAAATGGAACCCTGGATGGAAGTGACCGCCGCCAGGAACATCAACCGGTTTACGATCCACCAGACGAACAAGGACTGCTTGCGGGCTTCTTTGCCCAGCGTGCCCAGGCATCCCGCCCAAACCCCGGCCACCACTGCCACAGCCATCGCCGCCGCCCCGCCCACACCGACGCCAACCGACAGGGCCGTCGCCTTTTCCGCGAAGACCAGGGTGATCAGCCCGACCAGTCCACCCACCAGGCCGCCTCCCAACATCCCGGCCACGCCACCTATCAGGATGCCACCCAGCATCCCCAGGACACGCACCATCGGTGGCCAGAATGGGGTGGTAGGCTTCTCCTGGAGCGGTGTCTCTTTGACAAATATCACCGTGATCAGCGTTACCACCAGCAGGGAAGCGCCGGTGACAAAGATGGCCGCGTCCAGATGACCGGCGCCGACCATCTTTGCAATTGTCAGGCCAACCAGAATGACCGGTAGTAATTCCATGATCGCCTTGATGGCTGAAGCGCGCCCGCGTTGGTCTTCCGGCACCAGGTCCGGGATCAATCCCTGTAACGGGCCATGCGAGATGTTGGAGGAGAACTGGATGAGCAGCACGGCGATCAGCAAAGCCCAGTAAGTCTGGGAAAGAGCAATCGCTGCCAGGAAGAGGCAGTCGAACAATGCTCCCACCAAAATGTATGGCCTGCGCCGTCCGAAACGGGATGTTGACCGGTCGCTCAGCAACCCCGCCGCGGGCTGGACAAGCATGGCGATCACCAGCCCTGCCGAGCGCATGGCACCCAGCGCGGTATTCTTGATCGCTTCCGGTGCAAAGATACCCACCAGGTAGGGCATGAAGATCGAACCCAGGGCGGTGTTGCGGATGTTCAGGCCTAGCCAGAACAGGTTGATCGTGAGGTAGTCATACCAGCGCAAGCGTTTCATGGATTTTCTCCTTTGGTGTAATGCATTAAACGTCCCGCCGAAGATCCCCGCGCAATACCCGAAGGGTGAAGAGGTTAGGTTCCCGCAATTCAGGCACGTTTTTTGCCCAAACCTGCGGAACGGTGCGTAACATCAGCTGATAAGTGAACACCTTGATCTGCCCGGTGTTGCTTTCACTCACCAATGATTTTCACCAACACTCGCTTTCGACGGCGTCCGTCGAACTCACCATAAAATATCTGTTCCCATGGACCGAAATCCAGGTGACCATCGGTGACGGCCACCACCACTTCGCGGCCCATCACCTGTCGTTTGAGATGGGCATCGGCGTTATCTTCGCCGGTGCGGTTGTGCCAATACTTGCCAGCAGGTTCATGCGGGGTCAGTCCTACCAGCCACACTTCGTAGTCGTGGTGCAGGCCGGACTCTCATCATCATTGATAAAAACCGAGTCAGTGATGTGCATGGCATTGACCAGGCACACTCCCTCGCGGATGCCGCTTTCATGCAAAGCGGATTCCACTTCGGGCGTGATGTTGACATATTCCAGCCGTGAAGGTATGTTGAACCACAGTTCCTTGCGGGTTGATTTCATGGTTTCCTCACCTGATATTTTACCCTCCTATTCCAATCTTGCCATCATATTGGAGCAGCCGTGCAATGTTCTTATATCAAGCTAGAATCAGCGGCGGGAGTTACGCCAAGAGCGGGAGAGTGCTGTACAAAAAAATCGTTGGACGGCTTCTCGTGATCTCACCCCCGGTACGATGCTTAGGGGTGCAGCACTCCCGAAGGCAGTTAAACCGTCTCCTGTACTGTCGGGTTTGGATACCCGACCTCCTTTTTTCCTTTCCTGGCTTGTTTCTGCTGATACATCAGGCCATCTGCCTGGACGATCAATTCACTCACTGTGCAGGGAGCCTCAGGATCATATTGCGCGATTCCCATGCTGAGGGTTAGTTGATAGGGGCGGTCGCCCCGCTGGTTGCGCGCATCCAGGTCGGCCTGGAGGCGGTTTGTTACTATTTCCGCGCTTTCAATCGAGGCATCCACAGCCAGGACCACAAACTCATCCCCACCGAAGCGGGCCGGGATATCCGCCTCGCGAAAGGTCTCTTTCAAGATGGCGGATACTTCCTTCAAGGCCAGGTCGCCCTGGGCGTGCCCATGGGTGTCATTGATAACCTTCAGGCCGTCCACGTCACCGAAGAACAGCAACACGCTTCTCTTAAATCGGTGCGCCAGTTTCACCTCCTGTTCGGCCAGGAGGGTGAAGCCCCGCCGGTTGTATAATCCGGTAAGCTCATCGGTCAATGATAGACTGCGTATCTCCTCTTCCATGCGCTTGCGCTCGATCGCCTGGGCCACCTGCGTGGAGACGAATTCCAAAAGGTTCAAGTCCTCCTGGTCGAAATGGATCCCCTCTGTGTAACTTTGCACTGCCATGACGCCGATCATGCGTCCTTCCGCTTTCAATGGCGCACCCATCCAGTCCACACCCACCGTCCCCACCGCCTCCACTCCGCCTTTTTGGACGAGCCGGTCAAAGATCTCCCGTGTGGCCAGTAAGGGACGTCCGCTACGAATGACATATCCGGTCAGGCCCCGGATTTTTGTTGGTTCGGATGGTGGTTCGTCATATTGATCCACAAAATAGGGGAAGCTGATCAGGTTACTGGCCGAGTCGTACAATGCGATGTAGAAATTCTCTGCCGGTATCAATTCTCCAAGGATGGAATGTATGGAATAATAGAGCGCATCGATTCCATCGCTGGTTATCGCCGCCTGGGTGATCCTGTAAATTGCATTCTGGATCAATTCATTTCGCTTGCGCTCGGTGATGTCCAGGATGGACCCTTCCAGGATCCCCTCCGCCCGGTAGACCCGCAAAGATGTGAGGCATCTTCTCACCTCACCTTCCTTGTTCAGCATCCCACATTCGAAATCTTCCACATAATCTTCGGCTTCGAGCCGGCGTACCATCTCCTCCCGCTCACGCGGATCCGCCCAATGGAGCACCGAAGCGGAACCCTGCATTTCCGCACGCGTTCGACCGTAGATCGTTAGGAACCTTTCGTTCATGTCCAGGATCTCTGAACCATCGATCCGTGTTCTGAACATGCCTACTTCAGCATTGTTGAAGAGGTTGCGGAACTTTTCTTCGTTTTCCCGCAGCGCCTCTTCCGCCTGCTTGCGCCCGGAAATGTCTTCCACCGTGCCCTCGTAATAGAGCGGCTGGTTATTTTCATTCCGCACCAGGTGCGCACTTTCGCGCACATAAATGATCGAGCCGTCTTTGCGTTTCCAGGCTGATTCAAGACCGCGTACTTCCCCATCCCCTTCGATGCGCTCCTGGAATTCTCGGCGCGGATATTTTGGCTCGTAACCCTCTGCTGCCAGGTCACGCTGGGATAGTTCTTCAAAGGATTCATATCCCAGCATGCTTACCAGCTTTGGATTCGCCATCAGGATGTGACCATCCGGCGTGGTACGGTACATACCGATGGTGGCGTTTTCGTACAAACTACGGAAACGTTCTTCGCTCTCTCGTTCTTTCGCCAGCGAACTTTCAAGCGAATCAAGCATGGAATTCACACTGGTTGCCAATACATTAATCTCGTCGTTCCCGTTGGCCTCCACCCGGGAGGAGGCGGTTCCCTGGCTCCCTATCTTCAGGACGCTTGAGGTGAGACTGGTCAGCCGGATGATGACCATTCTATCGAGCAACAACATTGTTACCATACCCAAGACGATACCACTGGCTAGCAGTGCCAGGCCTAAGGTACGCCCACTCATCTTTGCCTGGCTATATGCCTCACGTGGGCTATCGACCCGCAAGATCAGGGCGGGGTTCCCGTAGACATCGTTGACAAGGGTATAGCCCGAAACGACTTTTTCGCTCTGAGGGGCGATAAAAATGGGTTTCACACCAACCAGCGAGTTCCGCGCCAAAGCAACATCCTCAGGTAAAACATCATCGTTATAAGGGAAGACACTGATTGAAAGTTGAGTCCTTTGTGTCAATTTGGCAATTTCCGCCTCGTCCAGGCGCCTTCCCATGATGAGAGTCCCGCGGCTTGGCCCCTCTCCCTGGCTTGTAACAATGGGTTGTGAAGCGATGATCATAGGTCCTTCGGGGAGAGAAAGGATTCCGGCCAATTTATCAGCAGGATCCTTGTGGCTGAGCAGGCGGCTGCCGACTTGAAGTTGGCTGTACAGCCCCTCCGGGATAGGAATCTCTGCCTCGCTCTCAAGGTCGACCATCTTGCCAAAGACGATTTGACCCGAATTGTTGATAAATAGCATCAATTCAACCCCAAGGTTGGTAAATGTCACATTGGGAAGGTTCGAATCAATATAGGCTGTATCCCCATTGTTGATGAATGCGTAGGTGTCATCCCATGGTGCCCAATCGCCCACATTTGCATCCATCACTGCGATTTGGTCATCCAGGGCCGCCAGCAGGCGGGTAACATCTCGTGTTGTACTTTTTCCTTCAGCGACAATTGCTTCCTTTAACATAAACCACTGGGCTGTAAAATAAAGTATCCCCAGCAGGGCCAGAAAAGTCAGGCAGATGATGATCAATGTCTTCTTCCGGACGCTCATGCATGCCTCCGCATGGGATCAATAACACTCCCCAGGTCTGCCTTGGCTTTTGCGCATAAACTCAGTTGGAGGGTTTCCAAAGTGTTTAACCTCAGTGTCAAGAAATTAGGGACCGCAGAACCACCTGATGAAGGCTGAACCCGCTCGGTGATATTCCCTATTATACTTTCAAAGAACAGCACGCGGCTACAACAGCATTCATTCCTCTGGGTTTTTATAAGGAGCAGCGTTTCCATGGCCGGATGAAACCGTTTCTTCAAGACTTGAAGTCTGCTCTGGTTTTATCCATAATCCATTCCTACACGAACAAGAATACTTTGGAAGACCTTTGGTGAGATGCGCCAGGTGCTGCACAATCCCAGGAATATTAACGCGGTAACGGGAGACATAAGAATGTATTCGGAGCTGAGAGAAGCCAGGATCGGTTGGTTGAACAACCAGCTTGTGACCGCCAGGAGGCTGATCGCACACACGAAAGCCATGAATATGGCCGCGTTGCGTTCAAATATTGTCAGTTTTACAGTTCCTTTACCCATCGCCTCATCCTGCCATTATGATTCATGGTTTTCACATCGCCGTGAATTGTATCCTTTTTATTATCCATGCTCCAGAAAGAATGTTTTCACCACTTGCGGATCAAAGTGCGTCCCCGCCCCGACCTGGATGAGCTGGCGTGCTTTCTCCTTCGGCCAGGCCAGGCGATAGGGACGGTCGGAGATCAAGGCATCCCACACTTCCACCACTGCAAAGATGCGCGCCGTGAGCGGGATCTGCTCGCCTTTCAGGCCGCGCGGGTAGCCCGTTCCATCCCACTTCTCGTGATGGCAATACGGGATGTCCAGGGCCGCCTGCAGGTATCGAATGGGTGAAAGCATCTCGTAGGCGATCACCGGGTGCTTTTTCATCACCACCCATTCTTCTTCCGTCAGCGGGCCGGGTTTGAGCAGGATGCCCTCCGGAACACCTATCTTCCCGATGTCGTGCAGCAGGGCACCCCAGCGGACCTGCACCAGTTCCGTCTCGCTCAAGTCGAAGACGCGCGCAAGATTCATAGTCATATCTGTCACTCGCTGTGTGTGCCCTTCGGTCTCTTTTTCGCGCAAGTCGAGGGCATGCGACCAGCCTTCTATCGTGGCATCATAAGCCATACTGAGTTCCAGGTTGGCGCGCTGCTGGTTATCAAATAGAGTGGCATTTTCGATCGCAATAGCCGCTTGGCCTGCTAGGGTATTGAGGAAGTCGATCCATTCTGCATCGGGTTCAAGTGCGGTGCGATGGAAAACTTCCAGTACACCCTTCACCTGCCCCTTGGCAATTAGTGGCACACCATAGTAGCATACAAAATCCTCGCCCATCAAAAGATTTTTCAATAATGAGTTATTTGGTTCATCTTTTAGATTTGGGATTTGGACGAGCTGACGCTCCAGAACGACGCGGCCGGCATAGCTCTCGCCCAAACGAACTTGCGCCTTTCTGATGGCATTGGTGCGGAAGCCGTGCTCGGCGCCGTATTCCAGCAACTTCGAACCATGTTTTAACATTAAAATGTCAGCCGCATCAATGCGAAGTTCTTTTGTTACATGGGTGAGAATTTCTGAAAGGTTGAGTTTTAAGTCAAAAATGGATGTGATGACTCGATCGATGGCGCTCAAGGTGGTGAGATGCTCAAGTTGCCGTTGTATCCTTTTCTCCGCCTGTTTGCGCGATGTGATGTCACGCGCAATTCCTTGAAAACCGATTATTCCTTTTTCATTATAATAGAAAGGAGACGATACAACCTCTATAAAGTGCTCCTTTCCATCTTTCCCGCGCACCGAGTATTCTAATGGTTCATTTAGATTCTCCCCAGAAAGAATCCTCGCTAGTCTTTTCCTATATTGATCCAAATATTGTTCTGGGACAATATCCCAAATGTCCATCGAACGGAATTCTTCCTTGCTGAATCCAAGCTCCTTGCACATTGCTTTATTGATGGTTAATATCTTACCCGACAATTCGATGATGAAAGCAGCATCTGGACTTTGATCAACCAAGTCGTGATATTTTTTCGCATTTTCCTGCAAAGCATTGATTATTCGCTTGTGTTCAGTGATGTCACGGATATCGCATTGAATGACTTTTTCGCACCCCACCCGGTAGATGTTGCTGGCGAATTCAACTTGAATCAACCGCCCGTCTTTCGTTTTGAGCGGCAAGTCTTCGTAGCGTATGTATTCATTCTCCTGCAATGCTTCGAAGGCATCCTGGCTGGCTTCAATATCCTTGAACGCCCCCACTTCCCATAGCTTCTTTTTAATGAACTCTTCGCGCGAATAGCCAAGCATTTTTATCAAATATGGGTTGACATCCTCGATCATCCCAGTCCTGGCATCTAGAATTAAGATTCCATCCTGGGCTGATTCAAACAGGCGGCGGTAACGAATCTCTGAATCTTCAAGCGATAGCTCAGCTGTGTCCTTCATAATTTATCGGAGCCTTTCTTGTACTGACAGGTCATGCGCATGGGAGGCGCTAATAAACCCACCGGTACTTAATCTAAAAAACAACACATCCCTGCCATATCCATCGGTCAGAGAGGGTGGATCTCCAAAAGTTGGGGGAGACCTTAAGATCATTCTGAAATCTGCATGAATACATCTACCACCTTTGGGTCAAAGTGTGTTCCAGAGCCTGACCTAATATGTTCGATCGCTTTCTCCTTCGACCACTTCTGGCGATAGGGGCGGTCGGATTTTAATGCATCCCACACATCCACCACGGCAAAGATGCGCGCAACCAGTGGGATCTGCTCACCTTTTAGTCCGCGTGGATACCCGCTGCCGTCCCATTTTTCATGATGGCAATAGGGAATATCCAGCGCCAGCCGCAGGTAGCGAATGGGCGAAAGCATCTCGTAGGCAAAGGTTGGGTGCTTCTTCATTGCCACCCATTCTTCGTCTGTCAGCGGGCCGGGCTTGAGCAGGATCCCGTCCGGAACACCCATCTTGCCGATATCGTGCAACAGCGCTCCCCAGCGGACCTGCGCCAGTTCTGCCTCGCTCAAGCCGAAGGCGCGCCCAAGTTTCATTGTCATCTCTGCTACTCGCTGCGTGTGCCCTTCGGTCTCTTTGTCGCGCAGGTCGAGGGCGTGCGACCAGCCTTCTATCGTGGCATTATAAGCCAGAATGAGTTCCGAGTTGGAACGTTGCATGCTCTCGAATAGCGTGGAATTCTCAATCGCAATCACCGCCCGCCCGGCCAGGGCATAGAGAAAGTCGAACCATTCTGCATCGGGTTCAAATGTGGCGCGATGGAAGACTTCCAGGACGCCATTCACCTGCCCCTTGGCAATTAACGGCACACCGAAGTAGCATACAAAATCCTCGCCCGTTAAAAGATTTGTCAAAAATGAGTTATCTGGTTCATCGCTTAGATTTGGGATTTGGACGAGTTGACGTTCCAGAGCGGCCCGACCAGCATAGCTCTCGCTCAAACGTACTTGCGCCTTTCTGGCGGTTTTGGCGCGGAAGCCGCGCTCGGCGCCGTATTCCAGCATTTGCAAATTGGAATTTAATATCAAAACGTCAGCCGCATCAATGCCAAGTTCTTTCGTTACATGAGTGAGAATTTCTGTAAGGTTGAGTTTTATATCAAAAACCGATGCGATAAACCGATCTATGGTGCTCAAGGCGGTGAGATGTTCTAGTTGCAGTTGTATCCTTTTTTCCGCGCGCTTGCGCTCGGTGATATCTTCGCCTGAACTCACTACGCCAATGATCCTGCCCGCCTCATCGGTAAACACCGAATTGTGCCAGGCGACAAGTCTTTCCTGACCGCTTTTCGTAAGAACGGGGTTCTCAAAGTACTCCATCGGCTCGATCTCCCCTGCCATTATCTGGTCAAATGCGCCGCCGACCCTGTCCTTTTCATCTTGCGGCAGAAAGTCGAACCAACTCCGGCCGACGATCTCCTGCTCGACGTAGCCCAAAATCTCACAGCCCTTCTTGTTGATCAGGATGACTTTTTGGTCGGCGGCCAAAACGACCAACAACACGCCAGCGATATCCAGATACTGTTGCGCTCGACCTTTCTCTTTCTGAAGCGCTTCCTCAGTCTGCTTCTGGTCTTCGATCACGCTCAGCAACGCAAGGCGCGATTGGTTGGCAGCCGCGATCACCTTCTGCGCCAAGCGTTTTTGCTCGGTCAGGTCGGTTAACACCATGCATAAAAGTCCCTGCCTCTCTTCTTTCTCCAAAACGTTGATGGAGAGATACACCGGCACTAGCGTTCCGTCGCTGGCAAGCAGCCTGACTTCCGCGCGGCTGGAGGCCTGTGGTTTATCTTGTCGCAGTAGTGCCTGGGAAAGCATTTTATCAGAGGGCGCGACCCAGGTGTGGATCATGGAACCGATCACCTTTTCGAGCGGCGTCTTGAGCATCTCGGCAAAGCGCCGGTTGGCGTACATAATCATGCCCTCCGGCGTGAGGGTCAGCGCGCCTTCGTTCATATCCTCGATCAGCAGCCGGTAAGAATGATCGGCGTCCTTGAGGCTAAAGACCAGCTCGCCGCCCACGCCTGGGACGATGAGCGCGTCCACTTCGCCGCTGCGAATGGCGCGTAAAGTTTCTTCGGCTTCGTCCAGCCGCCTCCGCAGTTCTTCGTTTTCAGCGATAAGTTGTATTTGTGTCTTTACAGGTTTCTTTGGCATGTCACTACTCTAATCCGAACTACCGATGTTGGTTTTGCTTTTCAATCCGCAATCCGCAATCCGCAATCTGAATTCCGCAATCCGAAATCAGGCTTTCTGTTGCAAATCCAGCCCCACCAGCACACGCTCGGCCTTTGACATATCGCCGACGATGCGGCGCAGTG